>OGQE01000289.1_pt1 | contig 59289 bp, 79 predicted proteins | sample 1553131 | NCBI WGS metagenome assembly OGQE01 (sample SAMEA2579929, study PRJEB22360) | human gut metagenome | biome: human gut; feature: human-associated habitat; material: faeces | place: Denmark | collected 2008/2010
AATCTGTGACTTCTCCGATGATACATCCGTCTTCATATTCAATCATCAGATCATCAAACACACACTGCTTTGTATCTAAACTGTATTTATACAGATCATTGATCAGTTCCTCTTTTAACTGCTTAATATAAGATGGTTTCAGACTGATATTTACTGTGTTATAGGCCTTGGGACTTTGATTCTGAGCCTTGATATCATACGATCCATCCGAAAACGTATAATTTCCATTATGATCTAAATGAAATGCTTTCACTCCCTGATTGCCTTGTGACTGATAGGTAAAAGAAATCTGTGCATTATCTTGATACACATCAACAACACCAGAGGAGCGATATTGCTCTCCATCTAAAACGCCCCATGTACCAGACCATGAACTTAATGTTTGAAATCCTGTATCATGCACATCTCTTATGTATGGTGTCATGTAAGCGATCGCAATCTCCCTGATCACGTCATTGCCTTTTTTTACAAGAATCTTCCCATCCCAGTTTAAATCAGTCGAAACATACCGATTCGAAAAATTCACACAAATCTTTGCGGTATTCTTAGACGCAGATATAACCTCAACCTCAAGATCCTTTTTGGCCTGTTCATTTGAATCATCGATCAAAACTTCGATGTCACTTAGATCAACCGTCTCCGAAGTAAGACATAAAATACGGTCTTTCGGCATCATGATCGCACCTTCTCTGTCCCTTGTAGTTGCAGACAATGTATATACTGTCTCTCCTTTACTATTCGTAAACGGCACATCTTTATCATTCTCAGATTCCTGTGTTACCTTGACCAGATTTTCTGTCTTCTCTCCATTCTCCTGTGCATATACTGTTACATTCAAACTTATGATCAGTATGAAGACAAACAAAAGTATATTCTTCGCTGTTCTCATCAGTTTTCCTCCATTATTCAAAAAGAATCCTGCAAAGCAGGATTCTCCACATTTAAAACGGCTTATCTTGTTGCCTCATTTAACATTCTCTTAAGATCATCCACGCTGTAATGATAATGTGTATTACAGAAATGGCAGTTTACTTCAATTGGCTCTCCATCATCAATCATGTTCTGAATCTCTTTTTTCCCAACAGAAATCACTGCTTTTTCTACTCTCTCTTTGGAACAGTTACAATGAAATTGTGTTGGAACTTTCTCATAGATCTTCATATCCATATCACCTAAGAGATCCTCCATCATCTTCTCTGGTGTATGTTCATGCTCTAATGCATAAGTTACGGATTTGAATTCTGCGATCTTCTTCTCTAACTTACTGATCGTCTCTTCCTCTGCATATGGCATCATCTGAATGATAAATCCACCTGCCTGACGAACCGTGTTATCTTTATTCATTAAAACTCCAAGTGCTACAGATGTTGGAATCTGCTCACTTGCCGCAAAATAATATGTTAAATCTTCTGCAATCTCTCCAGATACTAAATGTGTCTGTCCTGAATAAGGCTCTTTTAATCCAATATCCTTGATCACTGTCAAAACACCTAGATCTAATGCTTTCCCAACGTCTAATTTTCCTTCTTTGCTTGGAGGAAGCATCACATCTGGATTATTTACATACCCTTTCACATTTGCCTTAGAATCAGCTGTTACTGTCAACCCACCGATTGGTCCACTGCACTGAATCTGTAATGTGATCACATCACTGTCATTCTTACACATACTTCCCATCATAGCTCCGGCTGTTAATAATCTTCCAAGTGCTGCCGTTGCTACCGGACTTGTATTATGTTTCTGTCTTGCTGTCTCCACGACATCTTTTGTATATGCAGCAAAAAAACGAACCTGGTCATTTGCTGCTGTTCCTCTGATAATATAATCGTTCATCTTTTTTCCTTTCAATTTGCAATATAATATAATCTTTGTGTATCTTCTTTAACTTCATCCATTGTCTCTGCATCCAGAACACGCACGGATGAAAATCCCGCTTCATAAAGAAAGCTTACAACCTCTTCTTGTTCGTAAGCTTTCTGTAAATGTAATTCTTCGTACTTGTTATATGTACCTTGCTCATTCTGAATAAACAGGCTCAACTGATATTCATTGATACGTTCTTCTTCATCATAAAAATTATCCCAGATAAAGCTCGCATCCTCACGGTCTTCTGCAAATGTATTGCACGCAAGGATCTCTTTATACTTATAATGACTGTTCATATCAAATACAAACACACCATCTTCTTTTAAAAATTCTCTGACTCTTCTGAATGCTTCTTTTAAATCTTCTTCCTCTAGAATATAATTCATACAATCGCAGATACTAACCGCTGCATCTACCTGCTGCGGAAGCTCTAATGACACCATGTCCTGCAATACATATAAAATATGATCATCCTCTTCACTAGCCGCGATCTCCAGCATATCCATAGAATTATCAACAGCCGTAACCTGATAACCTTCTCTTGCAAGCTTTCGTGCCATCTTTCCTGTCCCACATCCAAGATCTAATACCTGTGCATCTTTATCAATCTTATATTCTTTGAATATATTTAAAATATTTAAAAGCCATTCATCATATGGGGTCTGATCCATAAATTCATCATACACCCTTGCAAAATCTCTGTAACTTTCCATCTCATCCTCTTATAGTAATGGTGCCAGTAATCGTAAGACACTCTGCGTCAATGTTTTTCTTAAATTTCCTTGACACATCGCTTTTGTGATCCTCTGGCTGATCTCAAATGTTTTCTCCATATCATGTTTTAACTGCATAACTGCATCATTCTTATACATAAAAACACCATTTTCAAAATGCAGATAAAGGCTTCGATAATCCATGTTGATCGTTCCAACTGTTGCCACCTTATCATCACTTGCAAAACACTTTGCATGAATAAACCCAGGAGTATATTCATAAATATGAATTCCAGCTTCCACCAACTGCTTATAATAAGATTGTGTCAATAAGAATACTAACTTCTTATCTGGAATTCCAGGAGTTACGATCTTTATATCAACCCCTCTTTTGGCAGCAAGGCAAAGAGCTGTTGTCATCTCGTTGTCAATGATCAGATATGGGGTGTAAATATAAACATAATGATTTGCGGTATTAATGATATTTAAATATACGTTCTCTCCAACGATCTCATGATCTAATGGATTATCCGCATAAGGTTGTATAAATCCCTTTCCTTTAAAGGCATCTTCATAATGCTTATGTGGCAGAAAGGCTCCATATCCTTCATCTGTCTTACGGATCGCATTCCATACCTGCAAAAACATAACAGTGAAATTCCACACTGCATCTCCCGTCACCTTAAGTCCGGCATCTTTCCAATATCCAAAACGTTCAACCTTATTAATATATTCATCAGATAAATTCAATCCACCAGTATATGCTGTATGCCCATCGATCACAACTACTTTTCTATGATCTCTGTTATTCCATGCCGTTGAAACAAATGGTTTGATCGGATTAAATGGCATCGCCATGATCCCAAACCGCTCAAGCTCTTTGTAATATTTATAAGGGAGCAGATCCACACATCCTACATCATCGTACATAAAACGTACTTCAACACCATCATTGACTCTGTCTTTCAGAACTTCCAAGATCGTATCCCACATATATCCTCTTGAAACAATAAAAAATTCCATAAAGATATAATGCTTTGCCTTCTTAAGGTCCTCGATCAGTTCTTCAAACATTGCCTCTCCCGATGGATAATACTTCGCATCGGAATTCTCGTAAATCGGATATCCACCATACTGATCTATATACTTTGCCTGTCCTGCGACCTGATAATCTTCCTGTTCCAGTCGTTCCATCACTCCATAATCCTGTCCAAGCAGAAATTCTGTATCTTCGATCGACTGTTCAAGTTCCATACGGAGCTTCTTCGCTGGCTGCTTATCTCCCAGGACCAGATATAAGAATCCGCCAAAAATCGGAAACAAAAGAATTGGTATCGTCCATGCAAGTTTATACGCCGGATTATCATCTTTATTCGCAATATAGATCACAACAGTAATGCTGAATATGCGAAATACCCATTCGATCGCTTTGGAATATTCTCCGATCACCACAACCATATAGGTCATCCAGATCATCTGTAAAATGATCGCAACGGTCACGAATACCAGTCTTCGAAGTAAAAATTTAAGAATTTTTGAAATTGGTTTTGTTAAATGTTCTGCTATCTTCATCTTACGTCCTTACCTTCTTCAAAAGCTACTTCTTTTCATCTTAACATAGATACCATTCAATTTCAATTTTTATTTCATGAATCCTGACATCATGCAGCCTCCCGCTGCCCCGCATTCCATGATCTTTGCAATATTTTCTTCATTAATTCCACCAATTCCATACACCGGAATCTTGACCGCATTTACTACATCCGTCAAAAATTCAAGTCCCCTTGGCGGCAGACCTTTTTTACAATCTGTCACAAAGACATGTCCTGCAAACACAAAATCCACTCCCAGTTTCTGTGCTTTTATCGCCTCTTCTGGCTTATGGATCGATGTGCTGACAGATTCAAAATCAGACAGATTCCCCGCTTCTTTTAAAAATACCGGATATGGAAGATGAATCTTCTTGATTCCAAGTCTTCTTGCCACATCGATAAAATTATGAATGGTTAAGGAAGCACCGTTTCTGTCACAGATTTCCTTACATTTCTCTGCGATCTCATAGTACTCTTCTTCTGACAGATCCTTTTCTCTTAATACGATTGTTTTCACATCTTTCTTTGACAGATCCTCGATCACATCAAAAAATGGTCGTTTACATAGATTTCTATTTGTCACTGCGATAAAACATGGTTTGTTCATTTTAACTTCCTTTCGTATTTTCCTGACTTTCCTTCTGCTTTCTTATCTTACGGTTCATGATCCCGCCTAATCTTCCTGTTTCACTGGCTGATAATGACTTCCATCCACTCTTCTTTAGTTGATCAAGCAGACCAAGTTCTGCAGCAGTTTCATATTTTAACCGTTCCATCTCATTCATTTCTTCGAATGTCTTTTCTATAAAATCCTTTTCCTTTGGCATGATCTTCTTCCTTTCTGATTTGTCATTTTCTATTCTTAGAATATGACAAATCAGAAATTTCATACATGCACGGGAATTGTTTTTTGCAGGGTTACAGAATAAATGTAAATTTCTTTTACACACTTTCCTGTGATCTTTTCCAATGCTTGTTGGTAAGATTCCATCTGTGCACGATAACGTCTGATCAAAATATCCTCTTCCCCTTCTCTGACCCGGTCTGTTTTATAATCTACCAAAATAATTTTATCTTCTTCCTCAAAATATACATCAATAATTCCCTGAACAACAACAAAATCATCCGTTTTTGCTTCTTTGTCCATGTCAGAAAATGGAATTCCCGTCACGAACTGCCGTTCTTTATACAGCAGTTTCTTCTGTGCTGCCTCTTTCATCCTCTTCCCAAGTTCTGATCTCGTCAGAGCGAGGATTTCTTTTCGATAGATTACTTTTTCATATTCTTTTTTTAATTTTCCAAGAGAGATCCATCTTTCGATATCTTCGTTTAAACTTTTCATTGTATAGTCTTTGGAAAAATCTAGTAATTCAAAAACTTTGTGAATGATCGTACCTTTGGATGCCGCTGAAATCTTTTCAGTTTTCTTGACAAATGATGGTATCCTTTTTTCTTTCTCCATAGAAACAGATGAATACATCACTTCCTCAGTATCTGCTGCCTGACTCATACGTTTGATCTCTGATACAGAATATTTTAAACGACCTTTTGTCTCTGCCTCATTGCGGTAATGATATGCAAAACTCTCTTTCAGTGCTTTTACATTTTCGTTTGGAATCTGATCATTTAGACGTTCATAGAAGATCTGGCGGTTCATCTCATGAAGAAGTTCATTTCCTTCCTGCTGCCACAAAAGATCTTCCAGAGTATAGAGCTTCAATCGATAATCCTGTTTTGGAATCATCGGAAGTGCCTTTTTGATCCAGTCAAAATAACTCCTTCCGCTCAAACGATCAATTGCTGTGACCTCTCCTTTTGCATTCCAGTCAATATCATCTTTCTTGATCCCAGTCAAGATCAGTTTTTCTTTTGCTCTTGTCATTGCAACATAAAGAACTCTTAATTCTTCTCCTAAAGACTCTCTTGTCATCTGATTTTTGATCAGATTCTTTAAGATCGTCTTCTTTCTTGTACGATAAACGGGATCAACATGATCTGCTCCGATAAAATAATCTCCGTGGAAGATCATACTTCCATTCCCATCCCTTAAATTAAATTTCTGATGGATCTTTGATACAAAAACAATCGGATATTCCAATCCCTTACTTTTATGGATACTGGAAATACGGACCAGATCCTGATCTTCGCTCATCGTATTTGCCTCTCCATAATCCATATCGTATTCCCTGCACTGTTCGATAAACCGCACAAAATGAAACAATCCCTTGATCTGGCTGCTTTCAAAAGCTTTTGCATGTTCAACGAGCATCAGGATATTTCCTTGTCGTTTTTTTCCTTGCGGCATGGCTCCTGCATAATGATAATACCCACTTTTTTCTAGAGCCAGCCAGATCAACTGTGTTAATGGCAGATATGTCTTGGCATCCCGTAACAGATCAAGCAATTCCAGTGCTTTCTTTGATTTTTCCATCTTATCTTTCGTCTCACAAAGACATTCATAGAGAGAATCTTTTTCTCCATCTACCTTTAATCGTCCTAGTTCTTCCTCCGACATCCCGATCATTGGAGACCTTAAGACAGCTGCAAGATCAATATCCATATATATATTATCAACTACAGACAATAAACTTAATAACGTGCGGATCTCCACCGTATCAAAATACCCTTTCTGATTATTTGCAAATGCTGGGATTCCCGCATTCATCAATTCTTTCTGGATCACTTCCGCATTTGTCTTCATAGAACGAAGCAAAATAACGATATCACTGTATTTGGCTTTTCTTAAAATCATATTGCCTTCTTCATCTTTTCCAGTGACCATCATTGGATCTTCTCCATCAATCATCTCATGAATCCTTGTTGCGATCATTCTAGCTTCCAAAACAACTGCATCTTCTTCCGAGTCTTTGACTTCATTAGATTCTAACAGTAACAGTTCTGTCTGTGCATCACATCCCTGTTCAAATTCCATCGTTGGAACAAGAGCAACATTTTGAGTATATTCGATATTTCCAAGATCTTCATGCATGATCTGGTAAAACACGTCATTGACAAATGTAAGGACCTCACTGCGGCTTCGGAAATTATTACGGAGCTCAATGAGCTGATATTCTTCCCCCTTTTGCTGATATCCATGATATTTTTCAAGAAACAGCTCTGGCCTTGCCAGTCGGAAACTATAAATACTCTGCTTAACATCCCCTACCATAAACATATTATGACCGCCTTCGGATTCTTTGGATACACTCCTTAAGATCGCATCCTGAATATAGTTACTGTCTTGATATTCATCGATATAGATTTCTTCGTATCCATCGGACTTTTCTCTTGCGATCTTACTTGGCACTGGATTGCCTTCCTCATCATAATGATCGATCAAAAGTTCCAGCGCAAAATGTTCCATATCATCGAAATCCATGATATTTTCATTCTTCTTTTTCTCATCATAACGGATCATAAATTCTCTCGTCAGATCGATCAATCCTTTTAATGGACTTTTGATCCTTCTTAATTCATGAAAAATTTCTGACTCATTTTCATAAAAATATGCTGCTTTCAGATCATCAAGCAGATTGTACGCCTGATTTCTTTCATACTTACACTGATCCTGAAGCATTTCATCAATCTCATCTGTTTTTTTCTTACGTCCAGAAAGTCGTGGTTTCTCCATCTTTACAAAGCTTTCACATAATTCAGAAAATGTCTGTGCTTCTTTGATCTTTATGATGATCTCTAAATCTTTTCGCAGTGTTTTTTCATAAAAATATGGTCCACCAGGAGAAAGTGCCAGTTCTAATGCTTCCTGAATCGTATCATATGCACCATCTATCGAAAATCTTGCATCTCTTAAGATGATCTTCATAAATGGTGCCTGATCAAACTGTTCTTTTGTCTCTACTGAAATATTTTCTTCTGCCTGATCAAGCCATTTTTCTGGTTCTCTGTGGCTTCTTGCATTTTCATATAACTTTAAAATATATTCACTGATGATATTATCATTTTTTCCTGGAGAATAAGATTCGATCAGATTGATAAAATCTTCTTCTTTTTTCTCATAAGCTTCTTCCAACAGATCATCCAATATTTCTTTTCTTATTGCAGATAATCTTCCTTCATCCCCCGGTGCTGTATTCGGATCAATACCAAGCACATAAAAATAATCACGGATCAGATTCATACAAAAACTATGGATCGTTGTGATCTGTGCCTTGTGGATCAATGACAGCTGCTTAACAAAATGCTGATTTCCTGGAAATTCCCGCACCTTTTCATCAAGTGCCGCCATAATCCTTTCTTTCATCTCCCCTGCTGCTGCTTTCGTAAATGTCACGACAAGCAGATGATCCACATCGATCGGATGTTTTTCGTCCGTGATCTTTTGTATAATACGTTCTACCAGTACCGCCGTCTTTCCAGAACCTGCCGCAGCAGATACTAAGATGTCGGCATCTCTTTGATCAATGACTTTCTGCTGTTGTTTGGTCCAAGGCATGTTTTCCCTCCTCTAGTGATACTTTCTTAATCTTCTCTACCTGATCAACACCATCTTCATAGGCGCAGATATTCTTAAACTCACAATACTCACAAGGTTTTCTTCCTTCATATTCATATGGCTTTATAGAAATATCTCCATGCATCAATGAATTTCCAAGCTCTGTCATTTTCTTTTCCACAATTCTTCCCAGATTGAACAACTGTGTTGTATTTAAAACAGAAGATCTCTTGTCATATCCATTCTTCGTTGCACGAACCGGCAGTGTCAGATATCCTTCTGATCCCGTATGTTCCATATGATCGATCAACTGAAAATCTTCATTGACGACGCCACTCATCTTAAGATCTTTTAAAATCTTATCTTCCGCCTCATTCTCGTGTTCTACATTGACGATCGGATCATCCAAATGAAAATAAAACATTCCTGCCGGATATACCCGCTTTCCTGTTTTCTTTTCGTATAATTCCATCATTGCGTTCATATAAATGATCAGCTGCATCTGCAATCCATGAAAAATCTTGGCAAAATCAAACTTCTGTTTACCTGATTTGTAATCGATGATCTTTAAATATTTATTTTCATCATCTTCTATACTGTCCATACGGTCAACCACTCCAGAAAAGAACATTTTCTCTCCATCTTCTAAAGCAAACGTCATGGAATCTAAATGATTTTCCTCTCCAAAGGCAATCTCATATTCTTCTGGTGTAAAATCCCCCCTCTTAATATGTTGTTCCATCGCCCATACCGCTCGTTTAGAGATTCGTTTCATCCGCTCTAGAACATATTCATTTCTGTGGCTGCTCTCAAACAATTCTTTTTGAATATCCGTAACTGCCTGCTCGACCATCAGTTCTACAAATTCATCTCTTGATGTATCATCCGCAAACTTCCAATCACTGCGCTTTCCAACTAATTCCATCGTCTTATGGAAAACTTTTCCCATATCGGTCGGCAGAATTTCATACACCAGACGTTTTCGAAGTCTTAACCCATACTGCATAAAATGAGAAAATGCACAACCGGCAAACTTCTCCATTCTCGTTACACTTCCTGAAATCGTATCTCCATACAGATCATGAATCAGTTCCTTGCTCAATGGCAACGCCTGATTGGTGTAAAATCTTGCATCTACATAATCACCCACAGGTTCCAACTCTTTTAGAGCATGATATAACGTCTGCATCCATTTCATTTTCTCCGGATCATCGTCTCTTTCATCAAATTCCATCTCCTGCAGACAAAGAATCATCTGATCTAGCGCTTCTTCCCTTGTATAGCCCGTCTGCACCTCTTCTTCCTGCATCGTAACCTTTAATTTTGGAAAAATGCGTTGAATCCTTTCAATAAAATAGGACGGACGGTTATTATTTCCTGCTGCATCCATCATGCGATAGGATAAATACAAACGATCGGTTGGTTTTGACACCGTAAGATACAAATAAAACTGTTCCATATAAGTAGACTGTTTAATGCCAGGCGCCAGATTTATTCCATAAGTTTCAAGCACTTCTCTTTGATGGTCATTGACAACCCCTCCACCGCCATTGGCTGCAGGAATCACACCTTCATTGATACCTAGGAAAAATAAGATTTTTACTTCTTCGGTTCTCGTTCGTTTCATATCACCGATCATGACCTGATCAAGACTTGGCGGGATCACACCAATCTGCATCTCTTCCAGTCCACTTTCCAAAACACTTAAAAAGTCATCATAAGAAAGCTTTTCTTCTCCCAAAATCTCTGCCATCTGTTCTAACAGGTCAATGACCTGTTCATAAACCTTTGCATAGGTTGCTGCCGCAATGAGATCTCCTGACGCCTCAAACATCTCCTGTTTCTTTACCATCTTTCCTTCAACATCCAATGTTTCCAGAAATTCATATAGATAGATAAGCTTTCTCTTGACCGTACTGCCTCTTCGCTTTAATCCAGTTTTTAATGTTCCAACTTCCTCAATAAAACGAATCCTTAAGGCTTCCGCTCTTCCAACATCTTCATCGGAAAATAACTTCGATGCAAATGGGCGGTTCCATCTGGCAAATCCACGAATTCCACAAGCCAGCACATAATTTTCCAGAAAATCTGCTTCTTCCATTGTAAAATTCGAGAAACCTGATTTTAAATAACGAAATACCATATCATATGAAAAATCTTTCTGGATCATCTTCAGAACAGAAAGGAGTGTTTCTATACATGGATTATTTAACAGTTTTCGATTCACATCTACGAAATATGGAATATGCAGATCATCAAAACTTTTTTCCAATTCATTTTGATAGCTGTCAAGATCCGCTGTTAATACAACAATATCTTTATATCGATATCCTTCTTCCCTCACAAATCGTTCAATCTCATTTGCCACTGTTCTACTTTCCTGCCTTGGATTCATAAAACAACGGATTTTAATATCTTCTGGTTCATCCTTGTATATCTCATACGGATAACGCTCGATATTCTGCTCCAGATGGCGTAATTCCTTAGAATCTCTCTCATCCGGCCAACAGATGATATCTGGCATCACCGGGGTTCCTGCATCCTGCGCAAGTTTGATCAGTTCATATTTTTCTTTCTTTGACATGGCAAATAATTCATATTCACGGTACTGACTTCTCACATAACGCCCATCTAAAGTCAGTCCAACATATACATTTTTCCCAATCTTTAATAGCTTTTCCAGTACTTTTCTCTGGATCGGCGTAAATCCTGTAAATCCATCCAGGTAGAATGTTGCATTCTTTAATTTCTCTGATCGTTCCACTTTCTGTGCCAGAACATCTAATAATTGTTCAGAGATCAAGTACCGTTCCTTGATATAATCTTCAAAATTCTCCATCACAAGAAGAATATCTTCCATCTTTGAGCGTAATCCTTCTTCTTTCATCCCATCTGTAATCTTCTTTAAATCTTCCATGGACACGTCATACTGATAGACCTCTGCAAAAAAAGATTTTAATTCATCAATAAATCCCTGTTTTTTCATGCTGGACGCAAATACTTTTAATTCTTCTTTATGCTGCTCCATGATCTTTCGGATCACCATAGATTTTCCTTCATCTTCCAAAAGGTCTTTCGGAATATATGATAATTCTTCGAATACACGATAAGTTAATCTGAAAAATCCCACCACATCAATGTTAAACGTTCCATGACGTGGATGTCTTGTGACCAGTTGTTTTTGTGCATTTAGCGTTGACTGGTCCGGCACAATAAAAAAGAACTCCTCATCTTCGTGTTCCATGGAGTCTTTGATCATCTGATCATAAATAAAATCTGTTTTTCCGGATCTCGCAGACCCTAGTATAAACTGTAATGCCATATCATTTCCTCCATTTTCTATCATTATATCTTATCCTTTATTTTCCGTAAAGATGTTCTAAATATCTCATTCCATTCATAAACTATAGATAGAATCTTTTAGGAGGATAACTATGTCATCAAAAACGAAAATTGTCGTATTAAAAGCACGGGAACTTATTTACACCGGAATCTTTATCTTACTTGGAATACTTTTGATCTTACTTTTGATCTTTATGTTTGTTCCTTCCCATAAATCAAAGAAAGCAAAAGAAACTTCCGGTTACACACAAGGTGTCTATTCTTCTCCATTAAAACTTGGAGAAAACGAATTAGAACTTTCGGTCACGGTAAAGGACGGCAAAGCAAAATCGATTTCTTTAAAACATTTAAATAAATCGATCAAAACAATGTATCCTCTGATCGAACCTTCTCTAAATGAGATCAATAAACAACTTCCCAAAGTTCAAAATATTGATGATATCAAATTTGACGGGCAAAGCCAGTATACGTATACATTATTAAAACAAGCGATCAAAAATGCATTAAAGAAGGCACAGGATTAACACCCCTGTGCCTTCTTTTTATTTCTTATATTCTTCTAATTTCTCTGTTTTTGTATTTCGTTTGTAGATCTTTCCTGTATCTTTATCTACATAGAAATCTCCGTATTTCTTCCCAGAATCATCGGATGTATCATAGATTTCAAAATGATATCCACTGGCTCCATCCCTGTATTCCTGTTCGTCTTTTGTCTCATTTCGAACTTCATACTTACCATCTTTATCGTCATTTTGCAGACGGTTTAATAAATAATCATGTGCATCGTCATAGTTATCAAAACCATTTGCGATATCATCTACCGCATCTCCAACTCCATCTGCCACATCATCAACGGCATCCTCAGCATCGTCTACCAGATTATCTTCCGTTGTAGCTGATGCATTATTATTTTCTGTTGTTCCTTTTGTCGTAGAATCCTTTCTGCCGTTGCCACATCCAGTAAATACAACGGATACTGCAAGGATCAGTGCAAACAAAAGACTCGTAAGTTTTAACGTCTTTTTCATCTTGTATCTCCTTTTCTCTTTAACATCTTGATACTTATATTCTGTCCAGAAGAAAAGAAAATATTTATTTTGATATGAAAAATTCTTATTTTTGTTCTATATTTTGGCTGATCTTATTTTCTTGTAAGCTTCAGTGCGATCTTATCTCCGATCCATTGTCCAACCTGAACGATGATGACAAGTGCAACAACTGTTACTAATAATACTCCTGTCTGATAACGGTTATATCCATACATGATCGCAAGATTACCGATCCCGCCGCCTCCAACAGCTCCAGCCATTGCTGAATATCCAATCACACTAACAAAAGTTACAGTTAAAGCACGAACCAGTGCTGGTGTTGCTTCTACAAATAAAACCTTACGAATAATAAGAGGCATACTTGCTCCTGTTGCAACCGCTGCTTCAATCACACCCTTATCAACCTCACTAAATGCACCTTCCACAAGTCTTGCATAGAATGCGATTGCTGCGATTGCCAAAGATACAGATGCTGCGATTGGTCCGATACTTGTTCCTACAACCAGTCTCGCCAACGGCTGTAATACAATGATCAAAATGATAAATGGCAAAGACCTGATCACATTGATGATCGTTCCTGTAATGCCATTAACTACCCTGTTTTTATAAAAAATCGGATTCGATGCCAGATGTAATACTAGTCCTAAGATCGTTCCAAGGATTGCTGCTGCGATCATGGAGATCAATACCATCTCAAAGGTCTCAAAAGATGCCTGGGCAAATTCTGACTGGATGATCTCTAATGTTTCATTCATATTATCTTCCTCCTAACCTCTCTAATTTATATACATTCTTACTAATGTATTCTAATGCTTTCTTACGTTCTGCATCTTCTCCTCTAAGGATTACGATCAACATACCAAATGGTTTATTCCTGATGTAATCGACTTTCCCATTGATGATATCCATTGTAATATCATAGTTCTTAGAAGCAACACTGATCACAGGATCATAAGAATCATCTCCTGTATAACTTAAACGAAGGATCTCTTCATTTGTTTTTGCTTTTAATCCCTCTGGAACCTCTACATTTAATACGCGTTGTACCAGACTCTTTGCAATATCTGACTTAGGATTTGCAAAGGCAGAATAGATATCTGTAACTTCTTTCAGCTTTCCATCTTCCATAAACGCAATACGATCAAATAATTTCTTTGCTACATCCATCTCATGTGTGATAAATACGATCGTGATATGTGTTTTTTCATTGATCTCTCGTAATAATTCCACGATTTCTTCTGTATTCTCAATATCCAATGCGGAGGTTGCTTCATCGCATAACAGGATATCTGGATTGTTCGCTAACGCTCTTGCAATCGCAACTCTTTGTTTCTGTCCTCCACTTAAGTTTGCTGGATATGCATCTGCTTTTTCTGGAAGATGTACGATCTCTAAGAGTTCTTTCACTCTGTCTTTGATCTTATCCTTTGGATAGTTATTGGCATACAATGAAAATGCAACATTTTCAGCGATCGTTGATCCACTGATCAGATTAAAATGCTGGAAGATCATTCCAATATTCAATCTTGTTTTTCTTAATTGCTTTCGGTTAAACTTCGTAATATCTGATCCTTCAATGATCACTTCTCCATTCGTTGGTCTCTGTAACAAATTGATCACACGTACCAGAGTACTCTTTCCAGCACCACTTGGTCCTACGATTCCAAAAATCTCTCCTTTGTTGATCTTTAAGCTTACATTATCAACTGCTTTGAATTCATGACTGCCATTTTGGAAGGTAACATCTATATTTTTTAATTCAATCATGACTTTATCCTTTCTTATTTTTCATTGTCCTTTGATCACTTCATCGGACTTTCTTCTTATCCTGTAAAATCAGATAAGCTATCGCCTATCAGTTTTCCTGACAGACAATAGCTTAATCATAACAATTTCAGTTGATTTTTTCAATAATTTCTTGTTACTTCCATAAATTATTTATGGTTTATAGCAATCTTCTGCTCTTAGAACAGAGGTACAACAGCTCCATCATATTTGTCATTGATATATTTTTTCACTGTATCACTCTTTAGAGCTTTGATCAGTGCTTTTGTTGCATCTGTTTTTTCATTTCCCTTTTTCACTGCTACAACATTTCCATATGTTTTAGCTCCGATAGAATCAGCATCTTCTGTTGCTAATGCATCTTTGTTGACTTTTAATCCTGCTTCTAAAGCATAGTTTCCATTCACAACTGCGATATCAACATCTTTTAATGATCTTGGAATCTGAGCCGCTTCGATTTCTTTGATTGCTAAATCTTTTTTGTTCTCTACGATATCTTTCTTTGTTGCTGTTAATCCTGCTCCGTCTTTTAATTTGATAAGTCCCTGATCCTGTAACAATAATAACGCTCTTGCTTCATTTGTTGTATCGTTAGGAACTGCAACTGTTGCACCGTTCTTTAATGCTTTTAATGTCTTTGTCTTTCCTGGGAAGATTCCAAATGGTTCATAATGGATTGTTCCAGCGGATACTAAATGTGTCTTCTTTTGTTTGTTGAAGTCATCTAAATATGGTTTGTGCTGGAAATAGTTTGCATCTAAATCTCCAGATTCGAGTGCTGTATTTGGCTGTACGTAATCAGAGTATTCTTTAATTTCTAATTCGTATCCTTCTTTCTTTAATTCTTTCTTCGCTACTTTTAAGATATCAGCATGTGGAGATGGACTTGCTCCAATAACGATCTTCTTTGTTTCTTTTTTATCACCGCTATCTTTCTTTGCTCCGCATCCTGCGAATGCTCCGACTAAAACTGCTCCTGTCAGTGCTAATGCTAATGCTTTTTTCAATGTTCCTTTTCTCATACTTTTCACCTCATACTCTTTCTATTTTTTTGTTATTTATATTGTATTGTTTCAACTGATTGTGTTTAGTATAACAGTATATTAGGATTTTGTAAAATATGTATTTCTTTTAGTTTGATATAGTTTTTGGCTATAACAGATTGTTTGTATATGAATGATGCAGCTTTCTTTTAAAACTGATATCTCACCCAATATGGTGTAAGATTTTTTGTATATATCTGGTTACTAAATGAGGTCATTTCATTTGGTATCCAAAGGGCTTCGTACATTTTACTGCTTGCTCCTGTATATAAGTTCAGATTTGTTGGTATCATTGCTTCATAACCTTCTGATAAATAGAAACTTTCTATATTCTTTATATTTTTCGAGCATGTTCTATCATATAGTGTATAAGAATTGATGATATCCAGACCATTTAATGGATAAGCTGCAAACCCATTCACGGCCTGCACATCATAGACAAACAGTACTAAGGTTGTTCCTGTATGTTCATATTCTCCTTGTTTGATTTCTTCTAATGATTGATTCATCTGTAATAATCGGTTTTCTGCTTCTTGTCCCTTTAAAGTTTCTGTCAGTTTGAAGTAAACAGTTCCTCCTGTTGTATCTAATGTGATTCCTGTTCTTGGATCAGCCGGATTGACTCTTGTCCCTATCGGATTCGGCTCTGTATTAGTCTTTGTCGGTTTCTTTGTTGTTTTCTGCCATACTTTTACTTTACATTTGTATTTCTTCTTTCCGATCTTGGCTGTGATCACTGCTGTTCCTTGCTTTTTGGCTGTAACTTTTCCTTTTCTTGTTACAGTTGCGATCGTTTTCTTGTTGCTTGACCACTTCACTTTTTTCTTTGTTCCTTTTACTTTCAGGGTGTAAGTTTTCCCTCTTTGTAAAGAAATCTTTGTTTTGTTCAATTTGATCTTTGCCTTTGCCTGAGTGTTCATTGTTGGAGTAAATGTCAATATCAGCATTGCAATGAACAGCCTTGTGAGTAATTTTTTCATACGTGTTTCCTCCCTTCAATTGATCCTATGTGATATGTTTAGTATATTCGTTTCTTTTTGTATATTCAATATGTTTTTTACTTTTTTGGCAAATTTTGTTTTTATTTTCATTGATGTCTTTTTATATCATAGGGGATTTCATCGAAATTTCCTATGAAAATAAAAAAAGACAGAGTTCTAAATGATCTAAAACTCTGTCTCTTCTTATCTAATAGTGAGCGTGCGGGGATTCGAACCCCGGACAACTTGATTAAAAGTCAAGGAATCAAATCTATGTTAAACCGCATAAACTCTATTGTTCTCAATTTTGGTTGGAACGAAAATGGAACATTCTCGCTTCAACGTTGTTTATAATATCATATCATTTTCGACATTGCAACTACTTTTTTCGATTTTTTTTCAAAGCCGTACAAGTTTTCTTTCCTGCATATGCTCCAGACGTGTTCCATCCTAACTGTTTCCAGTATTTCTTCAAAGCCTGCGTTGTCTTTGCTCCCCAGATTCCATCAATAGCTAATGGATGTTCGTTTGCGTATGTACAATTTGCGTTCAGCTTCTTCTGTAACCACTTGATCGCAGATTTAGAAGATGTCTTTTTAACTGTAGTATAGCTAACTGATACCTTATCGTATGCAGGTCTTCCATATCCTGCAATACGGCTGTTACTCTTTGCGTAGGATTTCTTGCATACAGCACCACCGTTTGGTACAACGGCTGTTCCATTGGATGTGTTGCCCTCGATTGTGAACACCATCTCGTCTGTTACTGCATACACAATCCCAGTGTGGCAGATTCTTTGAGAGTTCTTGAAGAAAATCTGATCTCCAATCCGTGGTGTTTTATGCCACTGGTTATTGTCTTTGAATTTTTGTGCTGATGTTGGAGTGTATGCACTAAAGCCATGTAATAGTTTTTTTGCTACATCCCTGCCGTATGCCTGCACCATACACCAATCCACAAACATATCACACCAATAGGCATCTGGCCCGTTAATGCCAAAGTATGCTCCGTACTTAGTGTAGTTGTTGCTACCTGCGTTTTTTGTCTTACTGTTTAGATTCTTCTTGCTTTTCTTCTCTAAGTATCCGACTTCTCCTTTGGCTACTGTAAGAAGCTTGTCTACCGTATGTGCCATATTAGTCCTCCTTATATTCGATTACCTCAGCAATATCCGTCTTGTTTTTTGCAAGCTCGCTATCCCCGATTCCCTTTGTTGTTGGGTCCACCAATACCCCGACAGCCACTAAGATATTAAGGATGATACCTACAAGCTGTGATACTTCATCCTGTGCGATTGGTGCTGTGATACCTAAGATTCCTAGAATCTGATAGATAAATGCAATTAAGGCAGAAGCCAATGCTACTAATGTTGCTTTATTCTTGAAACGTAATTTAAGATTCATAATTTCTCCTTTCATTTTGTGGAAATATATGTTAATATGTATTTGAAGATTTTTCATACTTAATCTTCAATTTTATACTTCCCCCCCTACAGTTTGTAGGGGGTTTTTTTATACTTGATAAAACTTCTTTTGGTTAACTAAAGATATATTTAGTTAATCATGAAATATTTAATAATTTCCCTCGCATTGTATTTTGCAATCTTCTTTCCACCGTTTTCGTTTGTATGAATACCGTCAAGCAAATCAGTCTGAATTGGTGCAACACCAGATTGTTCAGGATGGTCATAATCAATTGTTGTTTGGCTTTCGTAGATGTTTCGGATTCCGCATCTACGAGTGTCGATTGTTTCAGCTCCTAGCCTATCAGCAATATAATTAATTAGATTGCCTTTCTGATAGATGCTATCGAAAGTTTCATAGCACTCTTGTGTTGGTGTACACATAAATATCACGGAATTTGGATATGCTTCATGCAACTTCTGGAATCCATACCGCATAGCACCTGCCAATGTCTGACGATTTACGTTATCAATAGGTACAACTGTAAAATTGTTCTGATCATAATTCGTGATAAACTGTTTCTCTACACTTTCTTTTGTCTGCACAGAGAAATCAACAGAATCATTTGTTCCAAATGAGAATGTAATCACATCAAAGTCCTGATAATCTGCATCTCCGTTTGCTTTTGCATTTAGCACTTTCTGTACCTGATTACCCATTACGTTCCCATCTGTAGAAGGCTGAGGATTGCCGTCGTAAGTTTGATTTGCAACCTTATCTTGCCAAGTAGAGCCTGCAACAGATACGTTTACAACCTTGTCAGCAAGGAGATACTGTTTAATCCAATACGTCCATCCGTTTACACCGCCCATGGCAGTAATGCTATCGCCAAGTGTAAGAATCTTTAATCCTTTCCACTTTGGAAGAATTGAACTTGGTAATGCTGACTCCGTTACTGTAACGTAAAGTTCTCCATAAGGAGTATACTTTGTAATGCCGTACTGCTCGATTTTCAAAGTGTTAAGAATGTCTCCAAGACCTCCATTTTTAGAGAATCTCAAATAATACGCACCATCGGGAACTGTTAATACGGTAGGTTCATTGTTTATGCCAGACAAATATTTTTTATCTGCATCAAAATATGCGCCTGTACTTACTACTCCAATAGGCTGTTCGTTGCTACTAAAATAAATAACCATTCCCGGTTTTACATGAACGTAGTCACTTGCATCCCAAGTAGTGAATGTTGGCTCTAATATTCCATTTTCTGCAAGAATCGCACCTTTTACAACAGCATCTTTGTTAAAAAGGTTTGTATGATCTTCCTGTATTTTTATAACTTCAGCTTTAACTTCACTTACTTCAGCTTTAACTTCACTTACTTCAGCTTTAACTTTAAGCTCACCGTATGGAATATATGTGGTTCTTGAGCCTTTTTCGATTTGCAACTTTTCTTTTTTTGAATTGAAAGAAAACCTTGCATATCCATCAGATACAACTGTTATATTATTATTATCATTAGGGTTTCCAAATCCACTTGTAAACTTCTTTTGAGCGTCATAAAAAGCGCCTGTGCTGTATGGTGTCGGCTTACCATTTGAGCTAAAATAGAGTACATCATTTTTGGATACAAAAATATAGTCTGTAGCTTCCCATCCGCTAAATCCATTCATTTCGCTGCCATCATCAGAACTGATAGCCACATTTGCTTTTGCCACTGCCGGATTAAAAAGATTAGGAGAAATGTTGTTACTTAAAGATTCCTTTAGTGAACCAATCTGCTGTCCAACTACAGCCGAATCCGCAGGCTTATCTGATTGTGTAAGTGTTTTATCTGTGTCTACCGCAGCCGAATTATAAGTACCACCAGAAGTCCATGCAGACCCATTCCAGTAATACCAATTGCCACTTGTGTAACCAGACTCACTGCCTTGATAGACATAGACTCTTGTTTTGTCTGTCATACCTGCGACAGTAGTTGCAATATAAGGTGCTCCAATCTGCCCCATAATCGCAGACCACGGTACTTTTTGTAAATCCTCTTTTCCAACCAGACAATACATATCTTCTGTCGGATTAGACAATAACGGTAAATCATTTATCTTTGCCATTCTTTTCTACCTCTTTTCTACATCTTTTACTTATACACCAGATTTTTCCAAAAATTCTTTCAGTGCTTTCTTGTCTTTAAACTCAATTTCTTTTTCAGTAGGTTCTTTATCTATCATCATTCCTGCTTCCTGTGTTGAAATCTCAGATATTTGTGTATCATTCAACACTACTTCTTCTAGTTTGATGATTGTATATCCTTGTTTTGAATACAGTTCTGCCATATCTGGTTGGATATAAAACTGCATATTATCTTTTCTCGCTAAATAATAGAACTATGGAATATTGACATATGATGCAGGAACAATCACATTTGCTATTACGACACCGTAAGATGTTGTTTCTTTACAACGTACGTACACTTTATTGTTATTAATAGTTATGTATCCAGTATTTCCACATGGGGACCAAGAACTATCAAGAATTTCACACGGTGTAAAAACTTCCCTGTTAAATGTAATATTATTGGGCAATGTTAATAAAGTTTGAGATGTATTCCCGCCTGTCAAACTTTTGCCATACCACATATAAATCATTGCTAGTTGACTATTTATTTTAATGGCAAATCCATCAATTCCATAATCTTTGTACTGTAAACTGGAAAAATCACTATTTAACGTAGAAATATCTGACTGTATTTTACTTATTCCTAATTTAGTTTTAATCAGTGACACAATCGTTGACCACTTAACCTTACTGGCGGTACTTCCACCAGTAAGCATGTAATCATCATCAGATATAGACGTTTTCTCTGTTAAATCTGAGATATGTATTAAAGGTATATTGATTGCCATAACATCACTCCTTAATTCAACTTGTTTTCTCTGACGTAGCTTCTGATAGCATCAATGTGCTTTTTAAGTTCTTTATCTACTACCCAGAAATTTTCTTTTTTATTCTGTGACAATGGTTCTCCTGTGTTATCGTCAATCTCATTGTATGTGTATGATACCCTGTCTCCACCGTCAATATTTAATACCATAAAGCTACTCAACTGTTTCATTTAACATTTCCTCCTGTTCTTTAATCAAATCGTTGATTTCTTCCATATATTCTTTCTCGTAGTCAATCACTTCTTCTTTTTCTGAGTTATCGAATTTTTCAAGTCGTTCAAATTCGTAATCTCTCTGAATTGCTTTGATTTCCCACGAAAATTTAAGGTTTTCAGTGCCTCGAACGACAAAGTAACTATCGGTCTTTTCTTCTACCCATAAATCGCCTTGCCCCTCTTTCTGCAAGAATACTTGGTACTCAACACCTGTGTTTACTGTCTCTGAAAATATATCGTCAATGTCGATGTAACACTTTCCTTTATCATCAGTTTGTGCCGTTCCAATGTCTCCAAAATATGGGGTTGCTGTTTCATAACAATACTGCTTTCTTGTATCGTAATTTTCTGTGTCTATAATTCTATTTTTTGAACCTGTGACATTGAAATCTCCATCAATACTCGTATATCCTGCAATACCAAGGGTACCAACAAGAGTTGTGTCCCCAGTCATATTAATTTTATCCGCATTCATTTCAACTAACGAGCCACTATTATAATTTTCCGCCTGAAAAAGTGGCCCCTCTTTCGACCATCCTGTTGGTTCACAATAAATTCCTTTTGATGCATTTATTTCTACTCTGTTACCAAAAATAATGGTGCTTGCGCTTTTATCATCATCTTTTGCAATTAATGTTCCCGGTGAAATAAGCACGCATTTCCCGGAACCATCTTTATTTTCAGAAATATACATTCCATCACTAAATAATTTTCTTCCTAAACACGTGTACGACGCCGGCTTTTCATCAGCCGAAATTCCAAGTGAATAATTCTGTACTAAAACCCCTTCTTTGTCTATCGTCACAACTTCTTTGTCGAAATAATTATAAACGTGTAATTCCCCGTCTCCATATGTATCAGCTTTTCCACCAAGATTTAATGTTCCACCTCTTCCATAAGTAAAATTTATATACAGCTTTCCATCAGACCCACGATAAATACCTTGCCACGCTCCATTATTCGTCAACAGATTAAATATATCTTCGTGTGTCAGTGCATCAACGTCTATTGCAACTGGGATTGTCTCAATGTCAAGAATCTGTGTGAATCCACCTGCTGCATACATCGTACATCTAAGTGCTGTAAGATTTCGTGAAATTGCGATTCCGTTAGTTTCATCAGCACTAATTCCATTTGAGCCTGTTGCTAATGCAGAGTACAATGCATGAGTAATATCAGTTTCATCTTCTGTCGATGTGTATACAGTGTTGTACGTCTCATTGTCTGCTGTCTCTTCAATCTTAAATCGGCACTTATAAGCTGTACGTGCTGTTTCTGTTCCGTCACGATAATAACCAGACAATGTAATGAAGTTTGGAACTATTGTACTGTCCGCTGACATTTTTACAATACTAGATGATGTTTCCATAAAGTATGTACGACCTGCTTTTCCCTCGATTTTCGCCCAAGTATACGCATTAACATCGAGGGGTGCTTCTACGTTGCTATCTACGCAAGTTCCTATCCATGAGCCTACTGTTGCATCCGTAAACGTCTTACCACCATCGTTGCTATACTTAATGTGTAGGTAAGTACCGTCTCCTTGTGCACCTGGTGCACCACTTTTAACCTTTGCAACATCAAAACGCTTTGTAACTGTATATGTATCAAGGTAATTTGCTGTAATATCAATCCACCCTGTATCTGCAATCAATGCTGTTACAGTGTAAGTATGAGTTGTATTATCCCAAGAGCCTACAATTCCACTAGATTTCTGAATACTATAACTGCAATCGTTAGATATATCTGTATGCCCCCACAACACTTGTGCTGTCGTGTGACATTCTGGAAACGCTGTGTATTCTCCTTTGTAATCTGTTGTGATTGCTTGATAGTCCTTGTCAAGATTTATAATCATAGCACGAGACTTTTTCGCTTCATTGATTGCGTCATTAATCGCTTCTGTTGCAGTCTTTCCACCTATTGTGACGTTATCTCCAGAAATCCTTACAGTACCAGTTTCTATGTCTGCAAAAAAGATAATATTTCCAGATTTATCCTTGACTGTCAATGCACCAGTATTAATATAATCTGCATTAATTCCCTCTACATAAAGCAATCTTGTTATCATTTCGCCTGTGATTGTAAAACCATATGGATAATTTTTACCTCCATCCGTGGAAAAACCAATTGTTTCGGCTGTTAGTTTGATAACATTCTGTGATTCTGCGATTGTTGGTTTATCGTGCAAATAGTAAATAGTAGAGCCGTCTGGTTGTTTTTCTGCCGTAGAATACATGCCAGAGCTGTTTTTTAATGTATCATTTAACTTTTTAACTGCAATTTCACGATTTGTCTTTTCACGTTCAACTAATTCTTTCCCTTGAATCAGTGCTTTTTGTTCACTTGACGTGTAATTGCTTTGATTTCTCATTGGAGATTCTGCACTATTTTTAAGTGTTGTATATCCAAAGAATACAAAGTTTACATCTGTTAATACAGAATAGAAGCTTTTACCTCGCCAGTCTGTAATCTTTATCTTGTCTCCAAACTCTGCAATTGGATAAGAAATATAATCCATCGTAAATCCACGAAACGTTACATCCTTGAATCTTTCATAAATCCAAGAAACTAATGTTTCTTCATGACCTGCAACTAACGGATTCTCTATTTCTAAAACGTAGCCATCTGAACCGTATTTGACTAATTCTTCCACATCTTCTTCATTTTCGTTACCATCTTCATCGGTTGTTGTCTTAGTGACAGTCTTTGTCATTTGCACGCCTGTTACCTGCACATCGTTTGTATCATTCGTCAGAGTGTTGTAATCGGTCAAAGTATGAACATTACCGCTGTCATAGTTAAAATCATAGGTCATTATCTGTAAATGTCCTGTACGGTCAATTCTTGCGTTTCCGCAGGCAATCATAGCGATAAAACCTATAATCTGTCGGTGTGTATACTCACTAGATGGCATGGTTGGTATCTGGAAGTCATTATGTAAAAAGTTACTATTTCCAATCAAGATACCGCAGGTATCACAACTATCAATCAACACACTCTTTGCTGTCGCAGGGAATGTCAATGTTGTGCTGTATGTCTTATCTGCTTTATACATATCATCGTAGCCAACAATCGTTACAACACTTCCGTAGGTTTCTGGTTGAGTGACGGTAAATGTACCGTATTCAATTTTTTCTATCGTTGATGATAATTCAAACGTCAGATATAGTCTGATTTTTGCTCCAAAGAAATCATAATCAGATAAGTGATCATCGTCGTTCATAATTTCTAACTGTACGTTTCTACTAAGGGCAACTCCTAAAGGAATAGAGTTTGCCCCTGCAGAATCAACCAGACTATTGTTATCTATTGAAAAATCATCCTCTGTCAGTTCTAAAACTGTGCCATTTGCAAGTGTAACTTCTGCATACTCTTTAAAATCCTGTCTTTCTGACATTAGAGTTTTAAACTCATTACTTACATTTATCATATCGGGTTAACCCCCTGTGCATTGAACGAAAAACTAGATAATTTCTCTTTGTTTTTCTCCAATGTTTGTATTTTTATGTCCGATACCTGTCCGACATAAAACTTAGCCGTTCTCCATTCATTGTGGTACACAGAAAAATAATGCAAATCAAAAGGTTTTCCTTTTGCTACCATTTGCAGGATTTTTGAAGCTTCTGACATTGGAATATCCGTAGCCGTATATGGGAAACGCTCTACCGTAAACATCGGTGTAAATTTCCCTTTTCCAGACTGTGCCCTTGTTGAACCTTGCGTATACGTGGTTTCGAGTGCTACAGCTATGTCGCAATCTGGTTGCCATATTTTCACACCATTGATTTTTATATAATCCTGTGCCATGTCTTACTCCTTTCTACACAAGGCTAAATGGGTTTCTGCCGTTACTCATTTGTCTTAGTTTCGCTTCTTCGATAAGTTCATCAAATAACGTTCTGCGGTTAATCTGTGCAGTGAAATGATAATCTCTGACATTGTTACCACTGTTATCTGATTCTAAATCTTTCATAACTGCTAATAGCTGCTCAAGTAAATTTAGTACGTCATTATTACTGCTACTTGTACTACTCTGCTTCTGTGCGATCGCTGCGGATGCTTTCGCAGGTATTACCGCTCCACTTGTAATATATGGTGCTGTAAATGGTACATTTGCCAACTGTTTAGATTGGTCTAATAATGTATCAATCGTATCTGGAAAAGCTTTTTCCAGACCTACTGTAATACCGGCAGGAATCATCTTACCTACCGTATCTCTCATAAGTCTTGATGGAGAATGGATTCCGAAGAAATCTTTCACACCCTCCCACGCCTTTTGTGCAAGACTTGTCATTTTATCAACCAAAATCCATGCAAAATCTCCAACACCTTTTGCAATACCTTTTACTACATTCATGCCGACACTTCCCCAGTCAACATTTTTAAATGTAGTTTTCATACCCCTAATAGCAGATGTCGCTTTTTTTGCCAACTCTCTAGGTAGATTTTTAACCGCTTCTATAATATTGGTCAATATTTTTCCTGCCGTTGTTTTAAGTCCAGACAATTTCCCAGTAATTCCATTGCCTATCCCTTTAATTCCGTTTTCTCCAAGTCCTTTGAGTTTAGACGGTAAATTCTTTATCGCATCAATCACGCCATTGTATGTATTCTTCATAGCATCAACCGCAGTATTTTTTGCATTCATAATTCCGTTTTTAATACCTGTGATGAGGCTTTTTCCAAGTGATAGCCAATTATAAGCTGTAAATACACTGACGATTGCCTGCACAATCTTTGGTACATTTGCAATCAATGTTGGTATAGACTGTATAAGACCTTTTAGCAGGATTGCAATAAGCTGTATTCCTGCGACCAATATCTTAGGGGCATTATCGTTAATGACTCCTGCAATATTAATAACGATCTGTGGAACATTTTTGATGATATCTGGCATGGCATTAGCTATACCTTTAGCAAGATTTAACATAAGATGGAGACCAGAATCTACTAATTTTCCTGCATTGCTTCTTAAGTTTGCAGTAAAATTGGTCAGTGCTGATAATCCCTTACTAATAAACTGCTGTGTCCCATTTGTAATACCTTTTGCCAAGTTATCCATAAAAGACACACCGAGTTGTGTTAATGCCGTAATGGCTTTCCCTGCAACAGATATTGCATTGACAAATATTCCGACCCAATCAATGGATGTTAATAATGTTGCTAATTTTGTGCCAAGCTGTGACCAGTTTGTTGTAGTAAGTGCATTATCTAATGTTGTTAATATTCCTAATGCTAATCCAGATAAGCTTGTACCAATAGACTTAACATCTATCTGGTTGATTGCACCATTCAAAAATCCACCTATTGACGTTCCTATTTTTGCCCAGTTAAGAGTATTTACAGCTCCCTCTAACATTTGAAACGGAACATTTATTTTATTCGCAAACAACTGCCCTACATTATTCCAATTTACTTCGTTGAATAAACCGTTGATACCTGTTGCAATTTTTGAACCAAGATTTTTCCAATTGATTCCCTCTATCAACAGATTCAGTGTGTTGACAATTGTATTAATACCTGCACCCACAGTACGTCCCATTAAATCCCAGTCTATGTGATCAACAAGACTATTGAATGTCCGTGTAAATGCGTTCACAAAATATGTAATCTTCGGGCCTACATTATCCCAATTGATGGCATTATAGATTTTTTGCAATCCTTTGTTGATACCCGATGCAATATAAGCTCCAAGTCCCTCCCAGTCCTCTTTTTTTATGAGGCCCTTAATCTTCTTAGCAATATCTGCGATGGAAGATTCAATAGGAACTTTCTCAAACATATCTCCAATGGATGGACCAGTGTAACCACCGCCACCACCTCCACCGCCTGCGGATGGGGTAGAAGAACTAGGTGTATCGTTATCTTTTTCTTTTTGATACTGTCGGATTTCATCCAGTCCAGAAAGATATGTCTGTATCTCTTTATTTGCTTTTTTTGTGGCATTTGCGTTATTCTTTGTAGCTTTTGCCGCCTTATTAGCTCCACTGGATGTTTTGTTCAGTGATGCCGCATAATCTTCTTGTACAGCTTTTGCTTTCGTAAAAGATTTCTGTCCTGTTAGTGCTGCTATAAACATTCCAATGTATGTGATCGCTTTCGATAGCATATTCATGAATGCCGTCAAAATCGGTGCTACTACGGACAAAATCGGTGCAAATGCTGTTGCTAAACTGTTTTGTAACTGAGTTAATGCTGACATCATAGAAGATATCGAAGCATTAGTAGCTGACGAATACTGTGCAAGGTTATTGATGCCTGTCATGATTCCACTGTTAACTTTAGAAATCATTCCAAAAACGGTAGAATATAATATACTCATACCGACCATTCGACCAATAGAAAATTTTGCATTATTAGCACTGTTTGTAGTGCTTGTGAAGTTCTGTGCCAGTACACCAAGACGTTTTCCAAGTCCAGATACGACTCCACCCATTCTACTAAAGATAGATGAAATACCGCCTGTCTTTGTCTTAGCACTGTCCACAGACTGACTGACATTCTTAAATGATGAACCAAGCCTACTATTTGTGTTAACAAGTCCTTTTTCTTTTGCATCTGTCTGTGTTATTTCTTTGTTTAAGGCATCCAAAGCTTTTTGACTTGCACTAGATGCCGTGGCAGAATATGCACCAGTCATAGGGGCTGTCTTGATCGCAGGTGTTTGTACTGCTCCCCCACCGCTTTCTAACTGCCGTTTCTTAGCAAGTAATGAATCATACTGCCGACCAAGCTTCTCTGCCGCACTCTCTAATGCCATAAAAGCAGGAGATGAAGTAACACTCTGATTCCTTGCGAACAACTCTTGCTGAGTCTGTGCAACTTGATTAAACTGTGATTCTACCTGCTGTAGTGTCTGCTCAAGAATCTGATAAGCTGTAGTATTGATAGAGCTGTCACTTATCTTTTGTTGTGCCTGTGCTGTTTGCTCCAAGCTGTTATTTAACAGTTCTACTTTTGTTTCTGTGCCTGTGATCTCTGCATTAAGTTTAGCTAATGCGTTAGCACTTTCCTCACTTGCCAGACCTGTTCCACCTGTCAGCTTTCCAGTCTTAGGCAGTCCAGTCTTTCCTGTTGTAGATGTTTCCAACTGCTTCTTTTTTGCAATCAACTGTTCATATTGCTGATCTAATTTAGAAGCGGCACTCTCCATTGCTTGAAATGCAGGGGAAGAAGTTGCACTCTGATTTCTGTTGAATACATCCATCTGTGCTTTTTCCAACTCTGCAAGCTTCTGTCCTGTGGTTTCTATCGCTTTATCTAACGTATCAAGTGCATTAGATTTAATATCTATGCTTTCTAGCTTCTTTTCTGCCTGTGCGGTCTTTTCCAGTTCCTCAGCCACGGTCTTTGCTTTTTCTTCGACAACATCCATACCTTTTGTATCTGGTGCTTTTATACCGCCACTTATGGCTTTTTCCATTGATTTTCCAATGGTTTTTACTTGATTGGATAAACGTTTTAAAAGAGATGCGATTTCTTTCACACTTGCTTTTGCTTCGGTTGTATCAATTTCTGTTTTGATATAAATACTTCCATCCGCTTTTTGTGTAGCCATTCAATCACGCCCCTTTCCCATTCAGTAAATCGTTCAAACGTTTCTGTTCTTCTAATTCCTCTTCGGAATATTTAACATCTAGGTCAATAAGCGTTTTATTTTCTTTGTAGAACTCTCTTTCCCAATCTTCCAGTTTCTTTCCTTTGGCTTTCTTCATGCGAACACTAAGAATCTGCGAAAACAAAGACTCTCCAATTTCCATGTAAGCTCCTAAAAAAGTCCACCAATGTAAATACTGCATAGCTCGTATTTCTTTTCCAAGTACACGGTTAACAGATGGGATGATAACTGGTGCATCATGTTCCCAATCCATCACATGAGGTTGTTTCTTCCCATCATCTTTGATACCCATGTCAATAAATTCGATGGCTTTTTCAATAGCTTCTTCATAGTCTTGTGGTGGCATATTTCCAAAATCAACGTATAAAATGGTAAGGCAAACAATCCACTTTTCATCGTTCTCAAAGTCTGGGTCATTAAATGTTTTTAAAATGTCCAGAACTGCACGAAAATCTGTGCGTATTTCATAATCTATGCCACCAACTACTATGGATGTAGGAAGTTCCCAAACTTCCATTATTTGTGATATTTAGACGTTGCCCTTTTAATTTTCGCCTGTTTCTTCTTAATTCTCTGGTCTGTTACCTGCTCAATAATATCTGCGATTTCCACGATGATGTTCTCGATGAAGAAATCTCCGCTTTCTGTAAGAGTTAGCGGATTGCAAATAGCAAATACAGACTTAGAAGCTTTAGAGTTAAGCAAGTAATCAATCTGCCCCTCTAATTTGTCAGACAGTTCTAAGATATCCTGTTCTGTAGCATCCTCTGGAAGTTCCATCTTTTCCAAATTAGTAACAACTTCTTCGTATCTTCTTACGATATTTAAATCAACTGGGTTGAATGGGAATCTTCCGATTTCCTCATCATCTTCATTCGTTAAAATTACATTTAATGCCCCAGTTTTGACTTTTCGTCTAAGTTCTTCCATATCCTGCACTCCTTGTTATGATAAAACTGCTTTGCTGTTGTCTTTTAAGTCCTGTGTAGCACTTTCTGAAAATGTTCCGGATGTTACGTTGTAAGTACCTTTTCTGCGGTTTCCTGCGTAGTTAACTGTAAATGGAATCTGGTAACCACTTGTGTCTCCACCGTAGGATGTTGGAACAATATAACAATCTTCTGCGTATGCTTCATAAGCTCCGCTTGATGCTTCTTTCCATAGGTGTACTTCTACTGCGGTAGTTTTCAGATTATCGTCTTTGTAACGATTGTCGATAATCTCCTGCAACTTCTGGCTTAATGTGCTGTCAGCTTCTGCATAATAAGGGTCGGCTTCTGAGGAAACCTCATATCCGTTGTGTTTGAATGTAGATTCTCCGATAATATTTTTACTTGTTTCTGTATCGGGATTAAGTTCGACATTGTACTCTTCTAAGTCTTTTCCAAGACGTTCATAGGATGGTGTTTTACCACCGCACAAAGAGCCTGCATCTAAGAAATGAGCCATATACTTACGGTCAATTTTACCTGTTGTAACTGCCATTATGATTCTCCTTTATCTTTTCAAGGTCAGTGATCTACATCCTGTCGTAGACCAGTTAATAGTTAATTTATCTATCAAAGTCGTTTTGATATCGGGCAGAAATATTGATAGCCCAATTCTCAGACTTGTTTTCGTTTATACTGTCCAAATATGCAGGTGTTTGTCTGTCAATCGTCAAAAACTTTCGATTGCCTGTCAACACTGGATATTCTTCTAGTTTATATGTGTTGTTTTTAATTGTGATTGTTTGCTTTTCCAACCATTTACCAAGGTTATCCAACCACTCTTTCGTGTCTGCCTTACGTTTTGCATTAGCACCGCTTATACGGTAGATCACACAAAATGGATACAGGCAAACCTGTGTGACGTGACCAGTGATACTCTCTTTTTCTGATTCAATCACTGCACCGCTTACTGGGAACATTGCTTTTCCGCTTGCATCATCTAATGTAGAAAATGCAATTTCGTCTCCCTCTCTTAATTCTGGGAATTGATTTACCAGTTCTTGCAATGCTGTTGTGATCACGTCAAAACCATCAATGTCGTACTTGACTGGTTTCTTTTCTTCTGCCATCAACTTCCTCCTGCCTGCTTCTTAACATGAGTAACCCATGCTTTGCCGTGATTCTTCTTTGCTGTTTCAAACCATTTTGGAGTTGCTTTTGGATTGGAATAGGACAGGTCTTCTTTTGCATTGGTATGTCCTGCAAATTCAGTGACTAATACTTTCTTAGCACCTTTTCTCGCCCATGGAGAACCTGTTAGTTCGTCAACCATACCTTTACCATAGTACAAGAAACGTCCCATCGGTCCAGTACCTGCACAAACAAGTCCTGTTCCTGCTAAAGAAGCACTTCTCGCCCTTGTAGTATTAATAAATGTACCTGTTTCGTGTGGCATATATGGGACCATATCAGTCATAACTTGACTATCTAACCAATATTGAGCACTTTGTATTTGTTCATCGAATCTCGCCAGACTGATATTAGCTCTCAAGTTCTGTGTATTCACATTAACATTTCCTAATTTCTTCTTAGCCATATAACCACCTACTTAGCCATTACTTCAAAATGCTGGATTATGTCGTAAAAGGCACTTCCAGTTATTGCAAAGACATAATCATACTTAAGTTTCATTTCTTCATAGAATCCGTCAATATAATCATCCTCTGCAATCGGTTCTTCATTCTCCCATTCGCCAACGATAAAGAAATCAAAACTATTCGCCTTAGAACTAAATGTAAGTGCTTCTGACAGCTTATCATTCGTCTGTTTACACCATTCTTTAGGTGGTAGCCATAATTTACTACCTACCATCTTTTGACCGCTTTTTAGTCTATACTGCACGTTTAATACAGCATTGTCCTGTGAGTCAGAACCGTACTTTGCAACGATGCTTGCTTTATCCATGTTTAGGTTCGTATTATGCAAAATAGAGGGATACCATGTATCTCCTAATTTACTTTCATACCTATTAAAAAGTGTGATTGTATCGTTATACATCGTATCCCTCCGTTTTTTTATCTTGGATATATTCCCATGTACAGCAAGTTAACTCCGTTAGCATCAGTGATGCCAGACAGATAATCTCTTATCTTATCATCGTATAGTTGCTTCTGTGCTTCTTTGTCTGCCAGACACTTATCTATCAATGTAGCCGTACCTGCGTTACTGGAAGTCACATAGCTTATACTCTCGTTTCCTGCACTCTTAGATGCTACCTGCTTACTCATCACAGTTCCATCTTCTAATGTGATATAACCCTGTGATGCTTCAACTCTCGTTTCTGCCTGTTCAATCTTATATGTGATTGACAGAAGTTCGCAAACACATCTTTTAACTGCTTCTGCATCATCTTCATCTGTTGGAAAAGCAATCTTAAGTTTCTTCACATTGTCAACACCAGTCGTGGCATTATCTATCTTCTTGCAAGAATCCCAGACCAGACGATTAAAGTCTGCTTCTGGGATTGCTTTCTCTCCAAAAAGGGTTTTGTAATATTCATAGTCAACATATTTTGCCATGAAATCACTCCTTTTTATCCGTTGGATTTAATAACACCCATGCGGATATTCTTCTGGTTAAATGCTAAAGACCAGTTTCCTTTAGTTCCTAACTCTGCATTTGTAGGAGACTCTTTTACAATCTTGTTAGCATTAATAGAAAATCCGTTAGGATGTAATACATAACCCTGTTTTGTATACAGCTTTTCAATACCGGCAGATGTTTCTGGGTCATAGTCTGTATAATAAGGATTTTCATAATTTGTCTTATCACAAGTCAATACTGAACCTGTACCAAGCATATAAGTTTTGTATACTGGGTTTGTTCCTGTTGTATCAACTGTAAATCTGTCTGTTACCAGTGGGATAAATCCACCGATTGTAGGAAGATTTACTTCTCTTTCTACTGCGTTAGCAATAGTGTATTTGTTGTAGTCAACAAGTCCCATTGCTTTGTACTTTGCGTAGATGTAAGAGTTTAATACAAGTAATCCCATCTTGTCAGCGGAATCTCCTAAAGCTTTCTGCTGTGCGAAGATAAGTGTTGTATCATCAATTTTGTTTGCATCTCCTACAGTGCCCTCGCCAGTTAAAGATAAGTCTGTAATATGGTTTTCCATACCAGACAGGCTTAAAACTGCATCAACTGTAGTCATTAAGTCACGTGTTCTTACCTGCTTATAAAAGCTTGCAACAGAGTTTGCAACATGAGTCATAGGCTCTGCACCTGTTAACTCTTTTGTAAAGTCTTTTGCTTTCCAAGCTTTCATTCTCTGGATTAACATACAAGTCTGTTTCTTTCCTGTGATTTCAACAGGTGTATTGTCTGTTTCTCCATCGTTGTTTAAAGCCTGTGAGTCCTGTTCATCAATCGGTGTATAGAATGGAATTGTTGCGACATTTCCTTTTTCTCCGATTAAATCCATGATTGTATTGTCCTGTGCTAACACACCAGATGCAATAATTGCATCGTTCCATGTTGGGTTTTCTGACATAAACTCAGAAAAAACCTCTGGGTCAAAATCAAAACCGCCAAATCTTCCTGTTCTTGGCATAAAAAAAGTCCTTTCTACCCTAAATAAGAATAGATAAGGACTTATCTTTGTCCCATCTACCTACAACTATTAAGGGATTTTAGGTTAGCGGCTCACTTCCATATTGTGAGTCGGTATTATCTATCTGTCGTTTAATAAGGTTGCATAGTAGTCTGGGTCCTCTGCCTTAAGCTTCATTCTGTCGTCTAAAGACATTTCCCTTAACTTCTGTGTTCCCTTTTTCTGCTCTCCGCTGTTGAACTTAGTCGTAAAGCTTGGGATATTAGGAGCTGGTGCTTTCTTTTCGTCAACCAAGATGTTCTCAATTGGTTTCCCATCTTTAGTAGTAAGTTCCTTGAATACATCTTCTGCATTTTTCCCATTCTCTTCTTCTAACTTCTGAATCATCTGGGAACGGATAGAGTCTTCTGTGATTGCATTTACAAATTTTTTATCAGATAAGAAATCTTTTACCTTGTCTCTTAACTCTGTCTGCTTAGCTTCTTTTGCTCTTGCTTCTTTTTCGTCTGCAAGCTCCTGTGTTAATGTTGTAATCTTAGTCTTAAGACCGTCAACATCTTCTTTCTCTAATTCTGCTAATCTGGTCTGTACATCGTCTAAAGATGTTTTGTATTCATCTTTTTTCTCTACCTGTTTATTATAATCAGCTACAGTCTTATAATTTTCGGCATGTCTTTTTTTAAGCTCTGCCTTTTTCTCTTCTGGGATTTCGATTCCTAATTCTGCTAAAATCTGTTCGTAATTCTGCATATATATCCTCCTACATTGTTTGTATACCGCTATGTCTGCGGTAATGGATTAAGACTTATATACCTAAGTCAAGGTAAAAGAAATGTGGGGACTTGAACCCCACTCGAGCCTCGAACTCTTTTCCTGTTGTCGTGTAACCAAAAACGCTTAAAAAACTCTGTACTTACAAGGAGGCTGTAGCAAATCTGTATAATTCCTACATATTTATTGTAAACCCTAAAATATGCCGTTTCAATACCCTCTTTTTTTACATTTCCGCAAGTTTCTTTATCTGTCGCTGTATCTCTTTTCTCTCGTCCATAAAGTCAGAATCAATAACCATGGAAGAAAGCATATCATACACTTCCACCATCAATCTACCGACCGATTCCATAAGCTTATCACGGTGTCCTTGATCTCCGTTTTCTTTGTATGCCATTTTAGCACTTAAGTAGTTGTCATACAATGCATCTATATTTTTATCATACTTGCCATTGCTGTACTTCTTAATAAGATTCTCTCCTGCATCCATGACGGTTTCCGCTATGTCTCCATGCTCCATCTTTTCCAGATTGCATAATGTCGTTGTAAGTTTATACATTGCATCAAGGTTGGATGTTGTAAGCTGTTTCATTGCTGAGTTTTTTTCTCTTTCTAGCTGTTCTTTAAGAACATGTTTGATTTCACTCATAATTTGACCCCCTTAAGCTTCTTTTTGTATTTCTCATGTATGCAGTCCTGTGTCTCTGTAATATACACCATGTCGTATCCTACAGAGATTAGATCAGTAACCATCTTTTCAACTGTTTCTAACTCTTTAGATACGTCTTTTACCAGACATTCTACAAATAGTGCATCCGATACGTTTCCGTTCGTTCTAAGTTGCTGTGCGTACTTCTCATAGGCTTCTTTTGTCTCTTTCTCCCAGTTGTGATACTCTATAAAGCCATCCTCTACGGCTTTCTGCTTTGTAGATTTTCCGATACTTAGTCTACTGGCTGTATACCAAGAGTCGGGAATCACTTTTATAGTACCGCTAAAAGAATCTTTTAAAAGCTTGCCGTGATGATCTACAAAATACCTGCATACTTCACGTCTCTCCAAGCTTTCTGTAAGAAACTGGTATTCATGTAATCTTTTGTAGCCTTTCAAACCTAAGAAGTTGAAATAGTCTGCCATTTGACCGTGTATCATCATAGCCGCTACATATCTTTTGTTGATCTCGTCAAAGATATCTTCTGTTTTTGTTACTTCAAGATTGTTTGTAAATTCAATCATGATCGCACCTCCTTAAGAGATACGCTTTATAATAATATTCGCATCTTTTACTATTGCCGCTGTTGTTCCTACATTTCCGATGCTTACGATTAAGCTACCGCAAGATGGTACAGTTACAACCGTTGTTGCTCCCACGTTCTGAAATGTGTTCGCTGTAACTACTGTATAGTCCATTTCTGTTCCACCAATAGCTTCTCCGTTAAGCTCTACAGCAAGTGCCGTTGCTCCTGCTGCATTAGCGGATACATTTCCGTTAAATTCTACCTCTACAGTCATAGGACAGTTTGATCTATTCGTTAACGTAAACAGACCAGACCCCTCTACATGATTCAGCCACCCATAATTACAAGTACAACGTCTGCTACTATATCGTGTATTCGCAAATAGTACGTTTGCCCCACTGTTTACGTCCTGCTGTGCTACATTTACCGCATTTAACATAATTTTCCCTCCTAAACAAAAATAGGATGCCGAACCCGACACCCTATCGTCAATATATTGCTAGTCTACTTAGTAGATATGGATTCTTCCAACAAGCTTGATTTATTTACACATTTACACTTCCGCAGTTGCAACCACCGTATGCATACCCATTATAGGATACATAAGGACTTGCTGTAATGTATGCAGGTGTTGGGAATGGTCTAACAGCATCCACAATGTTCTTAGTCTGTGATACCTGCGAAATCTGGAAGTTAGATAACTGTAAGTCTCTATCTCTGTCCGCAAGTTTATCTCTAAGATTCTGGATTGTGTTGTCCTGCATCAACTGGCGTGTAGCCTGTCCGTCTGCGAGGATTGTTTCCTTAATATCACAGCAACACTGTGCCATCTGTGCCTGCATATTCTGGGCCATTAAAGCCGCATCATAGCGGTTCTGTAACACTTCTTTCTGTGTTTCACAGCAACAAGCCTGCTGTTGTGCCTGCATCTGCTGTAATCCTAACTGTGTTGTGTATCTGCTTTCTAATACGTCTCTCTGTGTCTGACAAGCTGTATTAGATACGTTCTGGTTTGTATTGAAAATATCTCTCTTAACAAACTCATCGGATAAGAAAGCATTTTCGCCTGCGGTCGTTGCGGTATCGTTATTTCTTCCCCATCCGTTACCACAGAAAAGGAAAGCAATTAAGATAATCCAAATCCACCAACCACCGTTGCCGAAGCCGTTATCATATCCGTCATTTTTTGTCACTGCGGCTACATCTGCCGCAGTGAGTCCCATTGCTTCATTCATTGTTGTTGTCCTCCATAATTTATTTACCAAGCTGTGCACCGCTTAATATCTATTTGTTCACTTTGTCCACAATATCCTGTGGATTCATGCCCTGCTGTTGGCATAGGCTATTAAACACTTCCTGTGGGTTCTTTCCCTTGCACATTTCCATTGCCTGCTTGATCGCGGGGTTTGTCTGTGCCATGCTCTCAACCATAGACTGCGGATTGTTAGACCCTCTTACCATGCCCATTACCTGCTGTACCATTTGCATAGGATTGTTGTTTCCCATCATACCGCCTATCATGTTCATTAAAGGATTACTCATTGCTTAACTCTCCTTTCTCTGGTTGCTCTCCTAGCTTTGCTAGAAGTTCTTCAAACTCTGTTCTTGTAACATATCTATTATCATAGTTTACATTTTGTTTTTGGGCGTTCTGCGTGGCTTCTGGCGGTATCTCCTCGAATCTAAATACCTTAAAAGTTGCACTGCCCATTCCATCTACACTCTTTACATAAAAGAAAGGTGCGTTGTTATCCATCATCCATGCTGTAGCCCCTGGCTGTACGATCTGGTTCTTTGCTCCCTCTATGCCTGCAACTTGTATCCAATTAACATTCTGTGTTGGAACTTGTGTCTCTGGCATTGGTTTATTGTACTGCTGTTGCATTTGCTGTAACTGATTTAGCCTATCCTGCAACTGCATTGTATCCTGCTGATACATTGGTGCATAAGGATTATAGTTATATCCGTTCACTCTTCCACCTCCCTTTTATGTGTAAATTATCGCATTAAAAAAGAGACTCTAACAGGTCGTTAAAGTCTCATAAAAGTATCATATTAAATTAAAAAATTAGCACCATGATAGGGGTCATGGTGCTTGAACAATAAGGATAAGATTGAGGAACACCAATTGATGAAAAAAGGTGTCGTGTTGAAAAATGAAATTTAAACCAAAAAATTGAGGAAATTCAAAAATGATTTCTCATGCTCACAACAGTGAGCGAATGGAAGCAACAGGACTCGAACCTGTGACAGGTCGGTTATGAGCCGACTACTCTGACCAACTGAGTTATACTTCCACGGACTCCGTGAGGAATCCACCCGTACTATATACATAACAAAACAATAAGAAAAAAGGATTTAATTATAACATGAAAAAGTATCTCCGAAACAAACCACGCTCATTAACTTAAAGTAAATATTATAATGATTTATTCAACAACTTATTACTTGTTACATTTATATTGTATCATGGATTTTTGCCTTTTCAATACCCTCTTTTTTTACGCCTTTTCATAGGTTTTTTCAAAGATTTCTTTCTTACATGGGTAGATTTCCCTATTGACACCAGTGATAAGCATATCATCCTGTGTCATAGCCATATCTCCCTCTAATGTCCTAATTATAAAAGCATCATCTTTATATGCTCTTATGATATGTCCGTTGTAATTAAAACTAATAGGAGTACCGTCTATGACGTTATCTGTGTTTTTTTGTCCAAATTCTACTAGTTCTTCATATGTGATTGCTTCTACTTCAACGGGTTTTTTTATATATTTAGCCATTCTTTCACTCCTTATTCTGCAATCAGCCATTCATTAGATAAGATATTGTTAAGTGTATATTCCACCATTTTTGTATCTCTAATGTCTAATAAGTCTCCCTTTTCTCCGTTGTCTTTATCTCTGCACTGCATCATGATAGTTTCTTTTTCTGCATCCCAGTACCAGAAGCCACCCCACGATGGAAGTTTTACTTTACGCCCTGCTTTCATTCTTTTAAATGCTTCTGCAAATGACATACCTACATCTTTCACTACAAGTTGTACTCTATAGCCGTCCTTGTGTACGATTCCATCTTTTCCGTCTGTAATGGATGCAATCAGTTCTCCATCTTTTGTGATATTTAGTTCTTCAAAATTTAAACCGTCAATTATCATTCTTATTCTCCTAACATACTCTAATTATCTTATTATTAATTCTCCTGCTGATTCTCTTTGCTGTAGACAGACTTACATTCATAAGCTCTGCACATTTCTCTAGTGGTATATTCTTTGCCCGATACTCGAACAATGTTCTCTCAACATCTGTGAAGTTGCAATACGTACGGAACATATTTAGTTCGGGTACTGTAAAATCATATACTTTCAAGTAGAAACACCTCACTGTTTGTCGTGTGTTGTCAGTGCATTTATCAGATCGTCTCTGGTTTTTTTTAGACCCTCAATGTTGTTCCCAGTAATCTTGTTTTCAATCAAATTGAACATACTCTTCATGACTAGATTCATATCGTCTTGCTGTTTGTTGATCGCACTATAGTCACTATTGAGCTTCTGATTGATTTCTTTTATATCTGTCTCTATATGTTCTATTCGCTGTTCCAAATCGTCCGTAGGCTTCTTGTAATGCTTATAGGCAGTGTACAATACTCCTATAGCTCCACCGATTGTAATAATCCACCCACAGGCTACCATAATTTCGTTTATAGTTTCCATTATTTACCTCGTGCATTGTTATATCTAGTCGCTGCACCTCTAGCGGATGATGCTTGACTTCTGTCCCATCCTGCGGTGTTGAGTCTTTCGTTTTGTGTCTTAAGATTGTTCTGCTTGCAGTAATCTTTATAGGCTTGATTCTGTTTTTGCAACAGTGCCGCTTTTTTCTGATACTCCATGTCAAGCTCGTGCTTTAAGGCTTCGTCTTTTGTGTTGTCCACTGCCGTTTTCATTCCGATTAACTGCCGTTTCGTCTTTCTAATACGTCTTTCAAGCTCTCGCTGTCGTTTTCTCTTCTCGTATTCTTTGCGATTCTCTTCGCTGTCATAGTCCTCAAACGGATTGTTTATCCCATCCCCCGGACCGTGACTGTGTCGGCAGTTTGCCCCATGGATTCCTTGCACGTTTCCCATACCACAGACCGAAAAAGGCGGAAATCTTGGGTCATTACCGCTTTTGCTGTAAAACTTGCCTTGCCACCAGAAGTGATTGGTTAAGTTATCCTCACCGTTTCCAATTCTGGCTCCCAGATGGGCAGATGTGAGAATTATATCCCAGTCCATCTCGTCCATACGTGCGTCTGTAATATCTGCCGCCATCTGACTTACACCAGTACGGACTGCTCTCGCTGTAGCTGTCTCTATGCTATCTCTACGTCCACTAGGGTATGTTACGTCTGCACCCTTGTCTATAATGTCGTTAACAGCTTCTTTGACCGCTTCTGTGTAGCTCGTTGTACCACTTGCTGTCTGGTTATATGCCTTATCCACTGCATCTATGTAGTTATCGTGGCAGGCGTTCGGCATTGTACCGGTGTAGTTATGCATCTCTCCCTTTGTCTTTTCATAATTTCTCTGCAATAATCGTTGTAGATAAGGGCTTTCCCCTAGTGGTTTTGGCTCAAGACCTGCCTTTTTGTACACTGCATCATCCCACTCTATAGCCTTTATACCTGCTTCTTTCATGGTCCGTGCAATTGTATCAATACCTATCTTTGTAGTTTGTGCAATCTCTTTCTGTACCGCCTGCAAAATATACCCTGCATCCTGCAATACATCCATCTGCCACTTGTCAATAGGGGTAAAAAGGTAATCTTCGCCACGTCCTAGCCTTATCATAATTCGTTCGATAATTACAGATACAATCTTGTTATGCAGTTCTTCCGCCTGCTTCTCCGCCTTTTCTGGCACATACCACAGATAGGTAGGTGTTAACATAATTCCACCTACCTATTCTTCGGGGTCCTTTACCATTAGTGCTGCATCTAGCATTTTCCCAACTGCTGCCGCATCCGCAGGTTTACCCTCTTGTGTTAATGTTTTATCTGTTTCTGTACTGCCTGTAACTCCCTTTTCGCAGATTTTATGCAACAGCTTTTCTTGTTTTGTAAATGGTTCTGGCAGTTTTACATCTTCGCCACTAAGGTATTCAAGATATTTTTCTATTCTACTTTTGCCCATGTTCTACTCCTCTCCATCTGCACCGAATAAGTCTGGTTCTTTCGGTTGTGCTTCTTCTTCTAAGGCTTTCGCTTCTTCTTCGCTAAATCCCTCAAATTTAACTAAATAATACCAGAACGGAATCTTGTTAGAAGTAACATAGCTATACCATCTCGCCCTATCTTCATCTTCGTTGTATGTAATATCTCCGAAGTCATAAACAGTTTCGTACGGTCCGCTAGGTGCTAATTGGTACAGATCAGCAAAGATATTAAGTGCTGCAATCAAATCATCCATGCAGGCTTGCAGTTTGTCCCTTACATCTTTAATAAACTGTATCGTTCTCTGTTGCTCTGCTTCTACACCTGTGGCTGTCTGGATGCCTGTTGTCTCGTTAAATACAAAGTATCCGTTAGAGAATCCGCATTTATACCCAATCTGAGACAGTAGGGCATTGATTCCTGTCAATCGTGTATCGGTGTTAAGACTTGGGTTTACTTCTTGGTAGAAGCCATCTAAACCAGTACCATTTACATTTTTAACGTATTCTGGTAGTTTCAAACGCTTCTTGCTTCGTTCAACGCCTGCCTGCGTATCTTTCACAGGTGCACCACTTTCCATTAACCTATCAGAATCAATCAAAACCATACGTCTACTGTCGAATATCTCTGTTGCGTTCCTGCTGTATGCAGTATCTAAGTCTTTCAGCTCTTCGATTGCTTCATAAAAGATTGGAAGTCCTAAACTACAATGCAAGTCTACATTGTTCGCTTGCGGTGTCCTCAGAACTGCATACAGACGTTGTCCGTTTAGGTTTGCAAGTCCCACATCCTCTAGTTCTCCACGCCAAGGTGTCTCGTCTATGTCAATCGGTTTTCCTGTGTCGTTTGCATCTTTGGATGCATAGCAACGATTAGTTATCTGGTACACATCTTCAATGTACCGATGATATTCTAATTTTGTGTAGTATGTCCTACCATCACTAGAAATTTCACGATGCACAAACACGATGCCTTGAATCTCTCCGTTGCTTTCGTCTGTCACAATAAAGTTTTCTGGCGTGATCAAGTCCACACTTGCACCGTTAGGCTTTAATACAACTGTACCGTATGCACAACCATATTCAACGTGGTGTCGTACCTGCTCTAGTTCCTTGTCTATCTGCTCCTGCAACCAGTTAGCTCTTGCACTGCCTGCTATCTCTATACCTATAGCAAGTGTAGCAAGGCGTGCTGTCTCCGAACATACAGCTTTCGCAAAGTTGATGGTCTTGATGTGCTCGTCCTTGTCTAACCAGTACGGACTGCCCTTATAGATGTATGCACACTTTTCGATTGCTCTCTGCATCTCTGGACTGGTCACAGTGTCTATCTTAAATTCGTCTCTTGCCTTTTGTCTAAAAAGGCTACTTAATATTTCTTTCATTCTGCTAAATATACCCATCTATGCGTTCTCCCCTCTTCTCATAATCACTCTGTTGTATGCGTACCTTAACGAATCAATAGCATGATTGTCTCTGTCGGGGTATCCGCTTATTATGTTTCCGTCTTTGTCTCTGTCATACTCATACGTTGTAATTTCTTTGTATGAGTATGGCGTTCTCCGTGGGTCAATTACAATTTTCCTACGTTGTAGCCACTTCATGCCATATTCGACCGACCCTGGTCCCTTAACTGCTGCCTGTGCTACAAGTCCTAAGTTTCTGTAGTCCTCTACAGATTTAGGCTCTGCACTATCACAAACGATCGCATAATCGTTATAGCCTTTTTTCTTTATCCAGTCGGCTGTTTGCTCGTTTGACCGCTTGTTTACACAATGCTCGTCTATAAGATAGATTGTTTCTCGTGCCGCATCGTAGTATGTCCTTGTAAATGCGTATTTGTCTGGATACCAACCCCAGTCGACACCTTGGTATATGCGGTCCATCTGTGCTATTTCTTCGTCTGTAATCTCTCTTACTTCTACATACTCAAATACTGCCCCACCGTTACCGTTAGCAATACCCATGTATTCATGCTCGTATGCCTCTGGTCTGATTTCTTTTAGGTGCTCCGCTTCTTCGATAAACGGTTTACCTAACCACTCTTTAGGCACGTCCAGATATGTACTTCTTACAATCATTCTGTTGTCTTTTGGCTCTTGTAAATATTGATTTGCCCAATTGTTAGCACTTTTCGGTGGGTTAAAGCTTTTAAATATATACGCCTTATCTCCGCCACGAATAGCAGACTGTTCAATATTTCTTACAGCTTCGGGTCCTGCGAACTGGTCCAACTCTTCGAACCACAGTATACCGATATATCCAAACTCTGGGGAAATTGATTTAATCTTGTCTGGGTCATCAGCACCACGAAAATATACTTTTTGTCCTGTATCTTTCATGGTAATTTCATAAGGCGAACTTGTGTACTTATATTCTTTTTCTGTGAACTCCTGCTTTGTTATTGCCCACTTAGTTTTTGCATATACAGAGTCCTTTACAGTGTTGTATACCTGTCTTACAACAAGAGCGTGCATATTATGATCATTTCTCATGAGCTCCGTTATAATATTTGGTATCGTAGAAGATTTACTCGAACCACGTCCCCCCGGTAATACATATTCTGTATGCCCATGATTCCTTATGTCTCTAACCATCGGGTGGAATACATCGGGGATTATATCAAGGTCCATGTGGTACGTCTTATTCCTTAATGCTTCTTCTCTTGCTTTCTTCTCTTCCTCTTCCTTTGCCTGCACCGTCAAAGCCTTTTCTAAGTCGTTCATGGCTTTTAACTGGTCTGGAAAGTCTGGGGTAAATCCAAAAGAATCTTGCAACGCACCAGTGGCGATCATTGACCGTCTTCGCTGTATGTCTGCAAGACTCATAATATCAAACCCTTTTTCTTTGTCTAAGTCGGCTTGTAGTTTAGCAATATATTCCTTTACTCCACGTTTTTCCAAGATATTCTTTCTTGCATTCTTTGCTGTTGCTTGCGAATATCCCGCATCTATTGCCGCTTGATAATCATTCCCACCGTTTTCTATCCATGCATGAGCAAATGTTCTTTGTTTCTGTGTAAGTTGTTCATTACGCATTTATTTGCCCATTCCTTTCTCTTATGCTCGCCCATATGTCAGCCAAGCATTTAATTATATCCACCTGTGAGGCTGTCCTTAGTATTTCATACTTTTTATCTTTCCAACCTCTTCTTGTATTCTCATATATTTTTATAGACAGGATGTATATTGTTATCATTCGCTTTTGGTCCTCTGAATAGAATTGTGTTGTGTCTAGGCTTATTACAAATCCACTTGATACTATTGCTCTTTGTAGCTTTCTCATAATTCTATTTAGATTCATCTTCTCACATCCTTTCTAGTTTTATATATATTTAAACAGACCGTTAGGCAAGCGTCACACCTCTTGCATCTCTTTTAACCCATAGGGTGCGTGGTTGCAACGAAATTTACCACCTCTAACGATCTGTTATTTATCTCTTATATTCTTTTGTGTTTGACTCTGCTGTCTTGTAATCATCACATACAGTCAAGTATCTGTCTTTTATTAGTCTCTTGCCGTTATCCTTAGTGCAGTACATAATCCCTCTGTCGGATAGTGTATTCTTGCATCCTGCACAGCACAGGCTTTTATCTTCCATCCTGCACCTCTTTCTGGTACTTATTGCATACACACATATGGCTACACTTTATATTTACCAGTACCACTTCTGTTTTATTTTCTGGGATTGCTCTTTTCTTTGTTTCTGTCACGATATCGCAATGTACACAATTATTGCAACAGTTCTTTAATTTATTGTTAATCAAAAAGACACCTCCCGACTATGTATTATATCTATAAGATAATTATACCATAGTTGAAAGGTGTCATGTGTACACTCTTTTTTTATTGCTTTTCTATCTTTTCGTTAATTGCCTGCACTATATAGGCAGATAAGGACATACCGCAAGCGTCAGCGTTTTTCTTTACTTCTTCTTTGTATCCTTTCGGTGCTAATATATTTATTCTATCGTAATTATTTTTCTGATATTTGTTACTTGCTACGGTTCTCGGATTCTTTCCGTCGTCTCTTTTTTTTGGCATTGTTTCGACCTCCTTAATTTCATTTTTTATTATATCATTCTTTTTGTAAGTGTGCAACTATACAACTTGCACAACATTTTAATATAATTGTACACTTATATTTGTTAACTTTTACATCTTGTAAATATAGGTGTACACTGATATAATAAAGACAGTTAAAGGAACGCACATAGGAGGTAAGACAATGAAAGAATTAAGAAAAGAAATTGAAAAGTTAGTCGAAAATGAGGACTTCGTTTCTTACGAAGAATTTATTTACGAACTGGAAGAAGAAAAAGAAGAAGTCAAAAAGTATCTTGAATGGAGAGCAAGCGGTGGAAAGATGAACACTGAAACACTTCCAGATGGATATGTAGAAGCTTGTAAAAAGATTTTAGGAGGGATTGAAAATGAATAAAACAATCGCAAGACACAAATTTTGGTTACATCAAACAGAATGTATTATTTCCACAGTTTATGTGGAAGTATTACGCGAATACCAAACTGTTGTAATGTATATGGATGATTTCGAAGAAATTGATTCTTATACAACCTACAGCAAACAAGAAGCCTTAAAGCTCCATGAATCACTTGTTGAACAGTGGAAAGATAGGCTTAATAAGAACAGACTTGTCAAGGCTGATCGTGACAGTCTTGTAATACCTGCATAACATACACCACCCACCCCGGAGGTTACGAGGGTAGAAAGTTGGGAAATATGACTAAGAACGCAGAAAAGAATGCAAGAGCAATGCTAAGCAGATTATCACTTGAACAACTTATAAAGGAATTTGACATGACCGAAGATGTGCCAGTTAGTCTTGAATTGTCCATGGTCCGTGGTTGGATTATGGATGAACTGGAAAAGAGAAACCCAGAAGCTTTTGAAAAATGGCTTGACTTAGATTATCCAGATAATGAATCATTAAAAAAATTATATTTAAACGCATAGAATAAGCCGTAGGTTAATTCCTACGGCTCTTTTTTATATCACGTCAAAAGGCACTGATGGACGTTCTAAGGCATTTATACAACTTAATGCATGTTCTTCTATCCTTGCACTGGATATAAGGGATATATGAGCCGTTCACGTACTCAAATAAGGCTATCCACGTATCTTTCATGGTAACAAGTACCCAGTCTATGCCGTTGCAGCTCTTGTTTTCTCTCTGCCCTGTTCCGTGTTCGTCAATCCATTTTTGGAACTGATCACAATTCATGTCCCTGCTCCTTGCTGATGCTTTCCAAATTTTCTCTTAACGTCTGCACACACTCATTGAATGTCATAAGTGCCACTTACATTTGTCTTTATTTTTAAGCAGTTCGTTATCACGTGTTAGCCTGTTAACTTGTTCACATCTCTCTGTATACATCTTATGCAGTTCTTTTATTTCTTGTGGCATTAATCCTATTTTTTTATATTCTAAAAGTTCTTCTAATGCCATCACTGCGATTCTATCCCACTCTGTTTCTCCAATAGCTTTACGATATTGTAGTGCTTTTTTGACATCATAGATATCTAATCGTGCTTCTTTTTCTTGATAATCCATCACATTTGCTCCTTTCCAATTAGTTTGTCGTATTTCTCTATAATATTATCATATTCAATTGCCATAAGGTCAATTTTTTCTTGTCTTTTCTTCAGTCCATCGACTTGATCTGGTTTCAACCCTGTTTCTTTGTACTTTATAAGCTCTTCAAACGCCATTACTGTTATTTTGTCCAATGGTGTTTCTACAATAGCCTTATGGGCACTCAGTGCGTTTTTGATAACATCAAGATTTAGATTCTCTGATTCTTCTGTTTCTTCCGCTCTTTCAAACATTTCGTACATCGTAACACCCAACGATCCTGCTATATTCATAAGATTAATGTGTCTTGGCTCTTTTTCCCCAAGTTCATATGCTTTAATATCAGCAATTGTATAACCGCACCTTTCAGCAAGTTCTTTTTGTGTCATTCCTTGTGCTTCTCTGGTTTTCTTTATTGCTCTAGCTGTACTAATCATTTTCTTCCCCTCCTGTTCCTGTTTAAAGCATTTCGTTTTATCTTCTTTTCTCTGTCCTCTGACCAGTAATAAGGATTTTTTTCTCTTGATAACGTTCTTTTCTTTCTCATTTCTGGCTTGGAACTCTTTGTAACCATCACATCTGGTGTGGCAATCCCAACTCCTGCCTGTTGCTTCTGTGCATCCCATGCAAGCACATTTCATAACATCACACTCCTTTATAACTTGATAACCCTTTGTCCTCTGTCGTATTGATTAAGTATCTTGTCTAATGCATCTTCTGCTTTTTTATGTGTTTTGAATGATTGTATTATGTAAATATATCCATTCATTAACTCACATTCTACATTTTCTTCGCTTGCCCGAATCTCAAGAACATTATCAAGGTTTAGAATCTCTCTATCTTTTGTCATTATTAACATGTAAGTCCTCACTTTCTCCCCAGTCTAACCGGTTCCCACACTCACAAACTTCTGTCCATTCTGTTATGTAGTTTCCACACTTAGGGCATCTATATAACGCAACGTCCTGCTTCTTTAAATTTTTGTGTCGTTCTCTTATTGGTAATCTGTTAAAAACGGCACCGATATGCTCGTAATCTTCTAATGTCATTGTGATCGTATCTCTTGCTTTAGCGGACTGGCATAAACTACTGCATACCAGTCCTAAGAAAGCACCTATGATAACAAGTAAGATTTTTAGTATCATTCTTTCATCTCCGCTTCTTTATAGATATTCACTACAGTATCACTGACAACATTATCTTTTGTTAATTCAACCTTATATCCTTTATCTGTAATGTTTTTTACAAACTCTTTAAGCGGTAATACATCTTTCATTCCGTTTGGATAAAATATTTTTGTTGTTTTTTTTAAAACTTTTACCTGCTCCATTTTCTCTCCTACTTCAAACGTATTTTGTGGTTCTTGGTTGATTTGGATTGTTTCAGTAATCCTGTCTATGCATGATTCCAGTTCATTATCTGACATTTTTGAAAATTCTTTTCTTTTTCTTGTGCATTTATGGTAAATTTCGCATAAATCACATATATGTTTATCGCAATAATCATTTAGAATATCTATCATCTGTTCTCTTGTCATTATTCATCAATCCCCCTAACTGTCTTAAATCCTGCTCTTGCTACGTTCCGCAGGTTGTCCTTAATAAACGACTTATTCGGTGCTTTGTTGTGTGCGTACCACTTCCAGATAACCTCATTATCTTCCTCTAGCATTTCTTTTTCTCGCTTCTTATAGTCTTTTAAGTATGTAGCTTCTTCTTTTGCCTGCTCCAAGCAAGCGATCATGTAATCTATTTGTTTTATAACGTCCATTTCAATCTCCTTTCGCTCTTAGCATACAAAATAATAGTTCTACCATGCTTTTTCTTCTTAATCCTGTCCTGCATTTAACTATTGTCTCTAAATGCCATTTGTTAACATCACTATCTGCTTTTATTGCTCCATCAAAATCTCCGTCTTTTGCACCTCTAACAGCTCCTATTATTCCAAATTTTGTAGATGATTCTGGGTAATTTTCTTGTATGTATCTCTTTAACTTTCCCGATTTAATATCTGGCAATAATTCCTTATAACACTCTAATGTTGTAACAATATAGTTTTTCTCTCCTAAGAAATTAAGTCCATTTCCGCTGTAAACATCTTCTTTGCAGCTCTTAATTTCATAACAAACGAAGATGCCTTTTTCTAAAGCTGATACACTGCATTGTCCATCTGGTATAAATTGCATGAAGTCAACTCTTTTTGCATTGCCTGTTCCATAATCTACAGTGACTTCTCGTGCATAGTGCTTTCCGATTCCTGTCAACTTTTCTTTAAAAAGAAGCTTGCTTAAGAAATCTGTTGTTGTTTTTCTTGAAATCATATTATCTCCCCTATTTGATAAGATATGGCTTCATATCTGCAACCTTTCCAAAAGTCGGTCTCATTCCGTTTTCTTCGATAAACTTAACGACCAGATCGTTTATTGCTTCTTCACATTTTTCATATGACTCTTGGTTATCTATATCCTCTATATACCAATCTTCTGCAAGTTCTCCAATATCATCGTATACAGCATTATGTAAATCTTCGAGTATACTTGTTAGGTCTACCTGTCTTATATATGCTTCTTCTGTTTTTCCAATCCAAATAACGGTACCTGCTTTGTATCCTGTGTTTTTAGCTTCTTTGATGCATTCTTCTATTGTTTCAAAATCTTCACTGTAGTTACTGTATTTTTCTGTTGACCATGCATAGCTCATGTTATCACTCCTTTACCACATAAGTTGTCCGTTTTCTGCTACCTTAAATTCTCTTTGACCTGCCACGTTCTTATCTTCTATCCACCACAGGAACACTTCTTCCCCAGATTCCCACTGTGTAGGAAGATTCTTTGCATTTCCTCAACTCTTTCAGTTCTTCCAACCACTCTGCAAGCTGTTCATGTTCTTCCGCACTTTCCGTACATTTACGTCCTTCAAAACTTGGGAATAACTTAATACTTTTTTCATACATTCTTTTGCTTTTTTCTCTTTCTTGGTTAATAACCTCTTCTAAATTCATTCCTCTTTCTCACTTTCTACAAAATAAATTTTCTGATGAATCTATCTGCATACTGCGGATGGATCATGCTGCGTTCTGTTTGTCTTGATCGCCCACTACCTTTTACATATGCTATTGTTTTTCTTTCAACATATTCTAATGGTTCAAAAACTAAATTGTTCTTAGGTTCTACATTGATGAAGAAATACTGTGTAGGCTTTTTATAGTAATCTCCGTCTTTTGTTCTGTCCTTATCTATAATCGTTGGTTTTATACACCAGTACATTGTTAGATAGTGTGGTGCTGTATACGGATTTTCTATAATCAACCTTATATTTTTTCTCTCACAAACTATCACAAGTTCTGATATTCTTTTGTAATACTCATTCAATTCATCATGTAGATTCATTGCATATTCAAGTTTTTGAATATCATCCCAATTCTTTTGTTGAAACATTTGACCTCTAAATGCTAAAGGGATTCTAGCTTCAAACCTTGTACATGGGAAAAATGCTATCACAATATCGTCACTTTTTATGCTGTCAAAAATGCTTTGCTTTCCCTGGTACCCCCCCTCAATTTCTTTGAATAAATCCAAGATATAATCTGTCTCTCCAAACTCATTCTGGATGTCATAATCAAATGCTTCTACACCATTCTTTTTGAAAGCGTTCTTGAATGTTCCAGATTGTTCAAATAATAAATGTGCTGTCATTCTACATTCTCACTTTCTACCCCAAAGATGTATTTAAGGATTCTTTCCTTTCCTATTGCTTCGATTGCATCTCTTCCAACTTTTTCACTTGTAAAGTATGTATCGTTTTTTTTCAAAAATGATGAAGCAGTTATTGTCAATTTATTATCTCTGCAATTAAGCGAAATGCTATAATGTTCATAAATATCGCCCCATGGTAGCATCCGTTCATTGTGCTCTTCTGCGTATCTCTGTAGCTCAACTTCTACTTTTCTTTTCTCTCTTGCAAACTCTGCTTCTTCTTTCGTGAAAAAGATGATTCCTAATTTCCATCTTCCTACATTCAAATAATCATTCGTCCACCTGCTTTGTACAACATCTCCAGTATCATCAATATAAAAATATTCTTCTAATTCTTGTGGTTTCCTTACCTTTACATTCTGTTCCTTATCTGGTTCTTCTCCATTCATCTTCCCAACAAGTCTGTAAAACTCTTTTTCTTCTGCTTCTGTTAGATTTTTAAGTCCCATTTTTCTCCACTTCCTTTCCTGTTCTCTGATGAAATCTTGTTCTTTAAGTTCACATCCACAATATTTGCACTTATATACTAATTTTCTAAATAATTCATGCCTCAATAACCAGTTTTGCTTGTATGTTGGATGTAGTTCACGTATAGTTAATTGCTTATGACATATTGGGCATACTGCGACAGGTGTAAATATTTCTTTTATTTCTTCTTCGGTCATGCTTGCACCCTCTCTAATCAATATCTGCAATACTCTCTACAAAGCAGTTATAGTAAATATATCTCTTACCCTTATAGTCAAACTTGATGAATCCATCACTTTCTTGAATATCAATTTTTCCTTTGTAGCTTGCAATCTTCTGTCCGTCCGCTGTATATACTACAATGGTTCTTTTTAATCCGTTGTTCATGTTAGATTTAAGGTCTACACATCCACGACTAAAAGATGCACAACCTGTCATTCCTGTTAATACCAATGTGCTTAATGTGATCGCTAATAATTTCTTTTTCATTGTTCTTTCTCCTTTTCTGTCCATTCTCTCCGCTGCTAAAATTAGCAGCTAAAAATAGCAGCGGAAATCATGACTTATACAATAGCGAGTTATATTGTACTTATGCGTTGCTAGGATTCTTTTATTTAGTTGTCGTGTGGTATACAAAAATCCTGTGCAACAAGCCTTTTCTGGCTTGAGTCTCTGCCTAATAGATATGAAAAAATGGAAGAATCTGAAAATACAAAAAACATTATTTACAGTTGCTTAGGCAGAGACTTAAGCCAGAAAATGGTTTATTTAGTTACTACTTCTTAATTTTTTTTGATCTCCTTTTCTTATTTCCAATAGACCGCACTAGATGAAACACGTATACCTCTAGGTGTTCTTTTGTTATACTGCTTTTCTTCTTCAATTTCTTTTCTTACTTCATCCCCGAATTTTTCTGTCCAAAACGTAATCAGATATTCTGGAATCTTAAACATTTGTGAACAAGATTTTGACGTATTATTTTTTGTCAATCTTGTCTTTACTACCATTTTTATGTATTCACGAGAATATGGGGCGTTTTCTTCTTTATCTTCATCTAAGTTTTGTTTTCTCCATTTAAAAAGGGTGGATGAATCAATGCCATATTCTTTCGCAACGCTCTTTACCTCATGTCTTGCGTTACTTTCTGCAACAACTTTTCTTTTAAATTCTGTTGTGAATTTCTTATATCCCACATCACACCTCTTGCATCGTTAGTTGTGTATTGATTTCTTTTTGTGAAAGAAATTTGTTTATAAAGTACTGTTGCCCTTTGCCTGTTACTTTTGTTGTCTTTCTAATTTTTACTGTTCCGTCTGGATTTGTGATAGTTCTTTCTTCAATTTCAAAAAGTCCCATTTCCATACTTCTTTGCGTTGGCATATTCCAACTTGGTCCTCTTCTCGAAATCAAATATCCATTGTCTCTAAGTTTCTGGAATAATCTGTTTTGACCTATATCAAATCCTCTCTGTTTAAGAATCTTCGCTAAGTCTCCGACCAGAATTGAATCTTTACTTGCTGTTACAGCATCGGAAAAAATTTCTTTCGGCTTCATCCTTTCGTTATCTTTAATCAATGCTGTGTTACTCGCTTGTAAATCTTCTATTGTTTTCTGAGCTTCTAAAACTGCCAGTGCTAGTAATTCTTTCCCATGTGGGATATGGTCTGTAATAACCTGCTCCATTTCGTGGAATTTATTAATATACTTTACTGTAAACTCTGTGCCCTTAATTCCTTTTAATTTATGAGCAACAAATTCACAACCCTTTTTAGTTACGTTATAACAAGGATATTCTTTGCCCCTCTCATTTTTATATGTAGATTCTATAAAATAATCTGACGGCTCAAAACTGAGCTGTGAAATTCCATCGCAATATGTGCGAATATCTCTAATCAAATTTTTATGATCTTTTCCTACCATTTCTGCTACTTCTAAACTACTAATTGTCTGTTCAATCTGTTTCATTATGTATTTCCTCCAAACTGCTTTTCTAATAGCTGTTGCTCTAAATTATCAAAGTCATAGTCTCTCTCGCACTCTAATATACTTGCAGGATTCCGCTGTGGCTTCGGTTCTGGTGGTTTCTCGTAGTTCTCGTCAAGGTAGTCCACGTAACCGCTGTTAAAGAATGTCGAACCGTTCTGTGGTTTTCTCCAACTACTGTCCTTAGATAAATCATCCAGATACCTTTTCAAAGCTCTTTCTATTTTTTCTTCTCCTATCTCATACAGAGTCTTTTTCTTTGTGTCGGATACCTGCCCTTTACCACGTTTGTTCGGGTACTGTTTCCAGAGTCTTTCAAAACATTCATTGATTGCTTTTTTGTTCGACTTTTCGCAATTTTCTTTTGATTTCTCGCAAGTTTCCTTTGCTTTTTCATCTGTTTGTTCCATTTTTGTTCCATTTTCAACTACCTTGTTTTCCTCAGTAGTCGTTTCTGCAACTTGTACACAATCTATGTACTCTTGATACCCAATCACTGTGTATATCGTGTATTTATTTGTACTTTTTGTGGATATGTACCCAGTGTCCTTTAGTTTCTTTAGTGCTGTTCGGACCTGCGATTCTGTTAAGCCTGTCTCTGCACTGATTCTTGTTATAGAAGAAACAAATTGTCCTGCCTTAATTTCTTTTCCGCAGTACCGTTTATCCTCTAAATTTGTATGTAGTAGGCAATGATAAAATAATCTAAATACATTTGTATTTTCATACCATTCCCAATTTGCATTTATGTTTATTTGCATCATTGCCCTCCTGCTTAATATTTGTCTCCGTCTTCGTAGATTGTTATCTCGATTCTTGGATTCTTTGCATCGACCTTTATCCAGTTAACGATACCCTCTACCTGTTTCTGACCATCGTTTGGGAACACTCCTACTTCTACCAAGCTATCTAATATGTACTTAATAGCCGAAAAGACATTGTCTGGATCACGTCTTTTATTCTTTTCATACCACTTAATTTCCAGAATCACTGGGAATTTTATGTGCTTTTTCTTTAGCCATTGTGGTATGTATGCCTTGCAAATTTTTTGATTGTTTTTTTTGCATCTGGCACCTTTGTAGGGGTTGGTCCTGTTTGCATAAATAAAAGTGTTAAGTCCGTCAAGTCTTCCTTGGATTGTGTATGTTACAGCCATGATTTCCCAAACTCCTTTCTGAACTCTTCCCTGCTACCGATATGCTCTTCATAATATGTTTGAGCAATCGTCTTAAGCTTTGTATCTATGTCTCCATTTTTTCTGTTAAAATGTACACCGTTCGGATGAAAGTCTGGTCTTAGTGGTACGACAAATCCATATTTTTCGCTTTTCTTCCTATTAGAACCGCCAAAAATATGATGTCTTTCCACTATGTAAGAACCTGTGTAAATGCAACAGTCCATATTTTCTGTAAATACACTAGTTAGCTTTTTCAAGTTCTATTCCCCACCTTTCTGACATTTCTCTTATAGCCTGTGGTGTTTCAGTTTCTATATCAAGTTCTTTTGCTTCTTGAACTGTTCCAGTAATGAGGTCTGACATTTCTTTCGTGTTATATGTATGACTTCCTCTCATCATCAAATTAACTCTAAGAACTTCTCCATTTTCATCGACAATAAGTTTCGGTGTTGGTTGTAAATGATGTTCTTCTATTGTGTATACATCTAAATCTTGATCTAACGCTATTTCAACAAGTCTCCCACCTAAATACTCATATTGACCATACTCTGCAATCATTTTATTTTTTATATACATCATGTTAACTTCTAAAACTTTGGCTATTTCACTTACCAATTTATGAAAGTAAGAATTAGCATTTAACGATCTTTTCTTTCTGTACTGAGTCAGTTTCAAGTTACATTTTTTATCTCTTAATCGGTAATATTCCCCTCTTATGTCTTTTTCGCATAAAACGGAAAGAACCTGTTTACCACTTTTAAAATCAATTGATATATTACTTATCGTTACTTCTGTCTCCATTCTTTTCTTCCTCTGTTCTGCCATCATAGATGAATACTCTTTTATGTGTTGTATCGTTAATGATTGACAGTCCTACAATTCTTTTTTTCTCGATTACAATTTTTTCAACTTTAAATTTGTCATTTGTTGTTGGTTTTCCGTTTCTTCCCTGCTCAATGTTAACGTATTTATTTGGAATCCAGATAAAAGGTGCTGTGTATAGTTCTCGTCCGATTCCGAGATTGAAACAAGCTCTCTTGAATGAATCTGACGCCTGCCCTTTTTCTTTCTCTGTGTAGGATTCTTTACCTACATCCTGTTTGGAAATCCATTCTTTCTTTTCTTCATCCCATACTTCTACAGTACAGAAAAGATTGCCATTAATTACCTCATGATGCCTTTTCCAGTTTGTGATGCCAATTGCTTCATCTAGGATGTTCATGTCGCATCTTGCATCCTTATATAATAAGATTGACACTCCGCTATCTTTTACAATTGCAACTCTGCAATCAATTTCATCTGCTCTTAAATCTCTAAATTTCTCCATCTTCTAACCCCCCTATCTGATTCTTAAACTTTCCGTCTGCACTAGTCTCATGTTTTCATCAGCTTCAATAACTCCTGCTTTCAAATCATTAAGAAGCTGTTTCTTGTCAACTTTGTCTGGCTGTGGGATTAAGTATTTCTTTGGTAATAATTCCTCAACCTCTACTTTTACGCTTGGTGCGTTTTTCTGGATATTAAAACTAAACAGCTTTGTTTTAAATTTCTTTTTATCTACCTCTAACATCATTGCTTCAAGATACTTTTTTAAATTGTCTGCACTGTTTCTCAATGCCTTTTCTCTGTCCGCTAATCTGTCTTTCTCTGTTTTCACTGCATCAGCATTAGCTATCAGAGTTCTAATCATCTTTGCAGTGGAATCAGCCTTTTCCTCGAACTCAAATTCGATTCCGTCCATGGTATCTTTAATATCATCAAGGGATAGTCCCTGCTCATCTGCCATTAAAAGCAGTTCGTTAAATTCGTTTTTGATCTCATATAATTTAGCCATGTTTTACTCCTTATTCTTCGATGCATTCTTTAATGTTTCCCTGTTCATCGACCTCTTTCGTACTGCATACATCATTAAAGTATGCTTCTTTAAGTCTTACATTTTCATCAGTGTTTCCCATCAGTGCATCCCATGCGTAGTCAATAAACCACTGTCTATCTTCTTCATTCCCTTTAATCCTCTTCTTGATATAATCTTCTGCATCTTCCATAGGGATTACTGTTCCGTATTCGTTTGTGTATCCTGTAATAATCATTCCTGCTCACTCCCTGCTTCTCTTAGAATCTCTTCTACGTCAAATTCCTTTTCCTGTGGCTCTTCTTCCTGCCTTTTTTCTTCTAATATGTTAATCAGTAATCTAGTACTTGCAATGCACGCCAAATTTTCCATAAATACCAGTGGTTCTGGATTGTCAGAAAATCTATCATTTAAAACCAAAGCCGAAACATTAGCTAATTCATCTTTACTGTACGTCCAATTTTCTCCACGAAAGATGTTTCTAATTACTTTTTCATAGTAGTCTGTCAACACTGTTGCTACCTTTTTGTCAGTTTCTGCGTTTTTTTCCTCTGTTACATTCTCTTGTCGTGTGTTGCTGATTCCATCAACGATTATTTTTTTAACCGCATCTTTAAACTCTTTTTTTGTAATAATCATTGTCACATTCTCCTTTTCCTGCTATAATCTGTTTATAAACTTTTTTGTTAAGCACTTAAGACCTGCCATGTCTGGGTGCTTTTTTTCATTTCCATCCATCACGCTCTTGTGCGATTAATGCCAGTCCTGCGGCTACGCAAGTACCCATAAACCAAAATGGCATTAAATCTAATCCGCAGACTAACAGCCCACACCCCATCATGAATGCTCCCATTTTCATTTAAAACCCTCCTCTCTGCATTGCTTGGTTCTCATTTGTTAGCTTTCTTATTCTCCATTTTTCAAATCTTTCTGTATCGAAAAATATAGGAGAATTGGACTTAGGACCTTTTTGTGCAAAGTCTTGTCCACGTTCCCGATAAGCTTCATCCAGAAACGACCTCGGGAACCCCATCTTAACAAGTTCTCCCATCTTCATGACTGCTTTCGGGTATTCCATCTTTACTCCTTTCTCTTACTTTCCTGCTACTGTATCAATGTACTGTCTGATTTTTTCCATCGAATTTAACTTTCTGCCGTTAACTCTGACGACTGCGTCCGCCTGTTGTGCTATTGCTTTAGCGGTTTTTCTTCCAACCCCTAACACACAACGTAACTCTTCATCCGTCACTAGTAATCTGTTTTTTAGTACTTCTGTATCATTGCTTGCATACTTTGTTTTTTCCAACTTTGTCTCACTTTCTCCGCTTCTTCCTGCGGTAGTATCCTCTTTTCTTCATTCCTGCCTGTCTGAACGCCACTTTCTTGTATTTGCCGTTCTTCTTGGCTTTAATTCTTTGTCCCATTCTCTAAGTCTCCATCAATGTCGGTGTGATAGTTGTTAACTCCGCTTCCGTCCTGCTGAACGTATTCATATGAGTTGAACACATATATCCACACTGTATTTGTCGTAACCAATGCAATGAATGTAATTAACCAGATTGCAAACCATCTTTTTGCTGTCCGTTTACTTTGCTCGATTACCTCTGTTGCAAAGTATTCTTCTAAGTCTTTCCACTGCTTTGGGTTTGTCTTTTCTTCCATAAGTCCTGCACCTCTTTCTTGCGGTTCTTGGAAGATTGTGTTATAATCTTCTTGTTTCCGCTAGGCTAGTTAGTGGTTACATTCGCCCTGTGTGGTAGTTCCAGTACCGCATGGGGCATTTTTATTTCTTTCGTGCTTCTCTTCTCTTTTTACTTCTGTAGTTGTCGATTAATACAGCTATAATTTCAAATGCAATTACTCCTACAGCTCCTACAAATATTCCTAATTGAAATGGTGGAATATACATTTCTGTACTCCTTTCTGTGTTATAATCTCCTTAGGAGGTATACTATGTCTAAAAATCCTTTACCGCATCTTGATAAACCAGATGAAGAAACCATTGACAAAATGAAATCTTCTGACTATTCCAAAAATCAAAAGGTTCAAGATGAAATTTTAAAATTTTTAGAAAATGATAAACAGCTTATCAAAGCAATTCGTAAAGAATGGTTATGGACTAAAGGTATGGTCCTTATCAATACTGCTTTAGCTTTTATTTCTGTTGTCATTGCTTTTATTTCGCTATTAGTAGATATACATAAATAGCAAGCATTACTATCATCAAAATCAATGTAGCAAGCTTTATGAAGAAGAGAGTTCTTAAAAACATTAAGTCTCTCTTTTTTTGTTTTCTCGTTCTGCCGTAATTTAGGTAATAGAACAAATCATCAAAATTCATATACACCCTCTTTTCTGCTATCTTCTAAGCTTCTTTCCTGTGTTGTTCATGCTGTCCTTGATAGCTTTCTCATTTTCTTTTTCTTCACTGCTTGTCCTCATCTCCTATCAACTCATCAACGGTAACCTCTAAGATATTTGCTACCTTTTTCAAATTTGCAACACTCGGTACACTGTCATTCCATTTAGAAATTAAACCATTCCCAAGTTCTGCTTTTTTCTCAACGTAGGTAATTGACATACCTTTTTCTTCGCAAATCTTTTTAATTTTGTCATAAATATACAATTCCTTGCTCTCCTTTCTTTATTTCTTAGAAAATATTCAGTATTTCCATTGACTTTTTGCAGAAAATATTCTAATATTAAATTACCACATAAAATACAGATTTTTTTCTGTGATCGCTTTCTGTTTTTACTGAAAGTTTTCTGTGCTATGCTTTTACTATACAGAAAACTTTCTAGTTTGTCAAGCGTTTTTACAGAAAAAGTTCTGTAATTTTTAGAAAGGAGATTCTATGACTATTTATGAGCGAATTGAAAGCCTTAGGAAGTCAAAAGGATTATCACAAGGAAAGCTTGAAAAACAACTAGGTTTTTCTAATGGTTCAATTTCAAAATGGAAAAACAGTACCCCAAAAGTTGAGAGATTGCAAAAGCTCGCTGACTTCTTCGGTGTGTCTGTTGAGTACCTCATGACAGGAAAGGAGGAGGATAAAAAAGAAAAAGATAACAGTGTAATAGACATCAAAGACGAACTGGAGAGAATGAGAGATTTACTTAAAAACAGGACTAGACACCTTATCTATTACGATGGGGAAAAACTTGACGATGAATCTCTTGATGCGATATTAGCTCAGTATGAAATGTCACTTATATATCTTAAACAGAAAAATAAGTGAAGAAAGGATATGAATGTATGAATCATAATCAAATTAAATCTATTGTATACAATTTGATTAAAAAATACGAAACCAGAAACCCCGTTAGACTTGCAAAAGAATTAGACATAATCATCCAGATCGGGGACTTAAAAAAAATATCTGGTTGCTATTTAAAGATTCACGAAAGAGATTTTATTTACATAAACGAAAAATTATTAGAAAACGAAAAAAAGTATTACGAAGTATTAGCTCATGAGTTAGGTCATGCAGTCCTGCACAAAGAAGATTTTTATTTCTTCTCATTCGGCAAGAACTGTTATGAGAACTCTATCGAACAAGAAGCACAGACATTTGCTTCTGAACTTTTGATACCAGACGAAGTGATACTTGAACACAAAGATTATACAAAAGAGCAACTTGCAATGCTGACAGGATACACCCCTCAGCTAATTGCATTCAAACAGCTCTAATGTTTTTCTTTTTTTGTTTTATTT
>OGQE01000291.1_pt1 | contig 58939 bp, 59 predicted proteins | sample 1553131 | NCBI WGS metagenome assembly OGQE01 (sample SAMEA2579929, study PRJEB22360) | human gut metagenome | biome: human gut; feature: human-associated habitat; material: faeces | place: Denmark | collected 2008/2010
AAGGGCAAGGGCTTATATTCGCCGGACCGGTAGGACGCATGAAGACAACAATGGCAGTGGCCATTGCGCAGGAGATTATGAAAGATTATAACCGGGCGTATTTTATCACGATGCCGGAATTGATGGACAGCCTTCTGCAAAATAATCTTTCACAAGAGGTGAGAACACGCACAAAAGAAACGGACTTACTGATTCTTGATGACATGGGAGCGGAGTATCAAAATGACTGGGTACTGAACGCGGTCGACGCGATTATATCGAAGAGATACAACGAACTCCTGCCGGTAATCATTACGACGAATAAGACGCCGGAAGAAATGAATCAGCGGTATATGGCACGGATTTTTGACAGGCTAAAGCATGCGAATAGATTACTTGTCGAGGCAGGTGAAAGCCTGCGAAAAAATGATGTTTAAGGGGTGAAGAAACATGGATAAAGCGATAACCGAAAAAAATTACAGAAAAATAGACACGAAATTTTTCAATATGCATTTTTCCGTTCCGAGAAAAGATGGGAAATATAAACCTGAAGGAATGTTCTATTGTGCTTATGAGGACGATTATGAAAACCGGCTGGTACATCTTGCAATAGACAACAGAAATGGAACCCCGCTGATAGTCGAATGTATAGACAAAGAACAGGCGATAGAAAGGCTTATGTTTTGGGATAGAATCAGAAGAAATGAAGCAGAAGAAAGGAGTAACAGAGATGGGAAGTAATCGATTTATGGTTGTGTCGGAAAAAAACGGGATTATAGCAATGAATCCGTCGTACGTTGAGCAAAAAGGAAAAAATCTTATCATCTACATGCCCGGAACGTACAAACAGCTTGAGCTGGAATACAAAACAGAAGAAAACGCAAGAATTGCTTTTGTTGAAATAAAGAGCGCTTATGAATCCGGGAAAATAGACGTTTATATCTGATCTAAGGGGTGATAGCAATGAATACGGTGATAGATGTAGCAAGTGTTGTAGTGTTTATTGTCTTGATTATGTACGCGGCGATAAAACTCGACGAAGCAGCAAGAAAGCTGCGCAACGAAGAAGAGCGGATTTACAGAGAGAGGCACGAAAAATGAACAACTTGATCACCATCGTTGCCACTTTTGGCAACGAGAGAGGAGCATGAAGTGAAACTTTACAGTGACAGAGGGGATAAATATTATCTTTTCGGACAGTTTGAACTATATCTGATGCTCATACAGTGCGTTCTTATCGGAATATTAGTAGCGCTGACATACGTTTTGATTCGATTAGGCGGTGGAGTATGAAGCTCATAATACCTGGACGCCTCCCCTGCATGAATGACTTGATTGCTGCCAACCGGCTGAACAAGTACGCCGGAGCGGGTGTGAAGAAGAAAACGCAGAGGCAGATTATTCTTATCCTGCGTCCACAGGTAAAAGGGCGGAAGTTTATCGAAAAAGTGAATATCCGCATTGAGTATTACGAAAAGGATATGCGCCGAGATGAAGATAATGTGATGAGCGCGGCAAAGTTTATACTTGATGCGCTGCAGGATATGGAGTTTATCCTGAATGACAGCCGGAAATATGTGCACTTGACGCAGGAAGTATTTACCGATCGGGATAATCCGAGGATTGAGATAGAGGTGAATGAAGCATGAGTAGAGGAACAGAAGAAGCGTTAATTCAATGTGCGATAGCGGCACATTTGGGTGAAAAGAATATTATGATACCAAATGTTAGCTTTGCCAGAACATCATGTAGAGTTCCTAAGTATGGAAATAATGGACAGCTTATTGGACACGAATACCCGTTTAAGGGAGTTCGTCATGAAGCAGATTTGATATGGCTAAATGAAAATGATTATTTAACGGAGGTTGAAATCAAAGCCAGTTATAGCGACTTTTTAGCAGATTTCAAAAAGAAAGAAAAACACCTGACAAAATATACACGAGCTGTCTACTATGCATTTCCGTGGGATATGTACAAAGAAAATGAGGAGAAAATCAAAAAGGTGCTGGTCGAAAAATTCCCAGAAGCAGGAGTAATTATTATTGGGATGGGTGGACTTGCAGTAAGTGTGATAAAGAATGTTGAATATTTTAATGCCGATAAAATCCCGATTGAAGTAAAAATCGGGCTAATGAGAATCGGATGTCAGAAGTGGTGGAGGAGAAAATAAAACGCAGACCGAATGGCTTCCGTGGATAGAACGGGCTTTTAAAGAATGTTTTCGTGTTCTGAGAAATGACGGAGTGCTTGTCTTTAAATGGAATGGTGAACAGATACCATTTGCGGAGGTGGTCAAATTATCGCCGTATAAGCCGATTTTTGGGGATAAAAGAGCGAAAACAAGGTGGACGGTATTTGTGAAAAATGCTGCGTTGAGGAAGGGAGAGAAAGTATGAAAACAATAAAAGAAGAAGTAATTGAATTACTGATGAAAAGAATTGGCGTTGCAGAAAATGAAGAATTTGAAGCTCAATTTGCACATGAAGAATGCCAGGTCAATAAGTTTTGTAACGGAGAATTGCTTACAAAAGTTAATGAGGAATGGCGTGATAATTCAATGTGGGCGGTTTTTGTAAAATATTTCGATGTCTATGAATTTAAAGTAAAGCCGTTTAAACCTGTTAGTGGTGAAACATACTGGATTGTAACTGCTGGTGGGAGGGTACTTGATAAAACGTTCGTTCCTGATAATACTTTTGATTGTTCAAACAGAGCGATTGGGAATTGTTTCAAGACAAAAGAATCGGCAGAAATGCACAAAGAGGAAATGATGAAAATCATGAAAGGAGAAGATGATGAATAACGGAATGCGACCGGGCATTTTTCATAATCCGGATCCAACGTACGAAAAGACGGCAGTTAAATTGCATTTTGAATCAAAACGGGTGCGCGGTGATATCGAAGCATTCTTCGAAGAAATTCGGCGCTGCAGGAAACATATTGACTCTTTGAATCAATACCGCCAGCAATACGAGATGGATCTGTTTTCACTCAAAGGCTGTAGATACGACAAGGAGCCTGTCGATGGCGGAACGTCTTCTGATTTATCGGATATCGTCATCGCTTTTGAACAGAAAATGGCAAAATCAGAAGAACTGCGAATAAAAGAGCTCAGTCGCTATGGTGACATGATCACAAGAGGGTTCAAGCTGCTTGCTTTACTTTCCGATCCGGAGCAGAAGTCAATTATGATTGACCGGTATTTCATGAATGTTCTTTGGGAGAAAATTGCACTGGAACATCATTATGTGAGAAGTCATTGTTATCGATTGAAAGATGAAGCGATAAAAGAAATTTCGCAAAAAATGAAACATGAGACATTATGAGACATTTAAAAGTGGTATTATGATAGTGTGAAAATGTCGAGAGATACTTTCCTCCTCAATTTGAAAAGCACGTACTCTACCAAAGTGCGTGCTTTTTGTTTGTTTATCTAAAAGGCGGTGATTACTGTGGGCGCAAAAGGCAAGTATGCAAAGTGGCTTCTTCGGGATAATCTTTTGCGCTTGCAGGCATGGGCGCGAGACGGATTGAGTAATGAGCAGATTGCGCATAATATCGGCATTAATCAAGACACGTTATATACATGGATTAAGAAGTACCCCGAATTTTCCGAGGCATTATCGCGTGGGAAAGAAGTTGTTGATATCGAAGTTGAGAACGCATTATTAAAAAGAGCTAAAGGATATGACTATATAGAGACTACATCAGAGCTAATTGCGGATAAAAACGCAAGAAATAAAGCGGTGATGAAGGTAACTAAGCGAGTAACTCGGCATGTACCGCCGGACGTGAAAGCACTTATCTTTTGGCTGACGAACCGGAAACCGGAATGGAGAGATAAGCAAGAAAAAGAATTATCCGGAAATATTGGTGTTAATCTGGTGGTAGATGATGACATCAGTGCAGACGATTAACCTTATCAATGACATCATTCATCCAACGGCGAAGCAGCGGGAATTTATGCGTACAGTTAAAGATAATACGTATATTCTTTATGGCGGGGCTGCAGGCGGCGGGAAATCGTACATCTTACGGTGGGAATTGGTTTACCTCTTGATTAGCTGGTACAAGCATTTAAAGCTGAAAGGTATCCGTGTTGGGTTGTTTTGCGAGGATTATCCGGCGCTGCGTGACCGGCAGTTATCGAAAATTAAAATGGAGTTTCCTGACTGGCTCGGCAATTACAAAGAGGCGACGCATGAATTTACATTGAATCCGGCTTTCGGGAGCGGTGTGATATGTTTCCGTAATCTGGATAATCCGTCTAAGTATTTATCATCAGAATTTGCGGCAATCGCGATTGACGAATTGACGCTGAATGAACAGACTGTTTTTGATTTTCTCCGCATGCGGCTTCGTTGGGTTGGCGTCGAGAATCCTAAGCTGATTGCGGGAACGAACCCCGGCGGTAAAGGTCATATGTGGGTTAAGAATCTGTTTATCGATAGAAATATTCCGCCGGAAATGCGGGATTTTTCAAATAAAATTGCGTTTGTACAGGCGCGGATAGATGATAATCCTCACTTACCAGCGGGATACAGTGACGCGCTTGATACGCTGCCGGATAAGCTCCGGAAAGCGTACCGCGAAGGCGATTGGAATATATTTGAAGGACAGGTTTTTGAAGAATTCCGGACAGATATACATGTCGTTGAACCATTTGAAATTCCGAAAAGCTGGCAGCGCGGACGATCTATGGACTGGGGATACAGTAAACCGTATGCAATATACGAATATGCAGTCGATTATGACGGCGTTGTCTATGTAATTAATGAATGGTACGGCTGCAAGCCGGGAACGGTCAACACGGGTACGCAGGAAACGGCACGGGAAGTAGCGCAGAAAATTAAGCATTTGGGCAGTGAATTTGGCATTGCGGACCCGGCGATTTGGCAGAAAACCGGGCATGACGGGCCGTCGATTGCAGAAGTATTTGCTGCGGAAGGCGTGCCGTGGTATCCGGCGGATAATGACAGGTTGGCCGGAAAAATGCAGGTTCACTTACGATTAAAAGAACGAAAGTTCAAGATATTCAAAACGTGTTATCACTTGATACGGACGCTGCCGGCATTGACATACGATAAGCACAAAGTCGAGGACGTGGATACACAACAAGAAGACCATAGTTACGACAGCGTTAGATATTTTTTGATGAGTCGTCCGATTCAGCCGGTAAAAGTAGAAAAAGCATTTAATGATGGCTATAGATATGAAGATGAGGAAGGGGATGAACCGACGGCATGGGGTGTGTAATGAGTGACAGAGCACTTAGAGACTATGCTTATAGAGTGCTCAAATCAGAGTACGGTGAACATATAGAGAACGGGATTTTAATTCCGGCGAAAAAGAGCGATGAAGAACTGGCAGCGTTCGCAGCGCAGATGCCGGAATGGCAGCTTGAACAGATGTATGGAATGATGTTTAAAGGAGAACTTGTCGAATGAGTTTTGATTTATCCGAAGCGCGAAGTAATGTGAGAAAAGCGCTGCAGCTGACAAGCGAGTGGCGGAAAACCGCGAAAGAAGATTATGATTTTGTTCGCGGCAAGCAATGGACGGATGCCGATCTGAAAGTAATGAAGCAGAAATCCCGCCCGGCAATTACGATTAATCGAATTAGACCGGTTGTTAATCTTCTTTCTGGCTATGCAGCGCAGAATGAAACAGAACCGGATTTTCTGCCGCGCTCAGAAGAAGATGACCGCGTGGCACGAGTGGCCAAGGGAATAACTAAGTATACATTTGATAAAACAAATTATCAGAGCGTTAAGAAAAAAGCGTTCAAAGACGCGGTGATATGCGGTGTCGGAAATTACTGGGTCAGTTATGAGTTTGACTATGCCAGTATGGATGGACGTATACAGATAAAAAACGTCAGTCCGTTCGATGTATTTGTGGATCCGGAGTGCAAAGAAGATGATTTGTCCGATGCTTTTTATTGCGGGCGGTACAGCTGGGAGAGCCCGGAGAAACTCAAACAGGTCTATTCGGACAAAGCAGATGAAATCACAATGCTTGCGCACAAGTACGACGACAGTGAACTGGAGACGGTTAATACAGAGCCGCTCTGGTATTCGCGGGATTTGAAAAAGCTTCGTGTGGTGCAGTACTGGTATAAAGAATACACACGAAAGAAAGTATTTTCTGCAGATGGAATGATTATAGATGAGTCGCAGCCGGATTTATATTCGGCTTTTTTAATGTCCGGAACGGAACCGGAAGAAATACCGGTTACGCAAATCAGATACGCGACATTTTGTGGAGATGTATTGTTAGAAGAAGGCAAAAGTCCATACAAACACAATCAATTCCCTCTTGTGCGGCAGTATTGCTACTTATCCGGTTACGGCGAGGACTTAGATGACGGATTGGAACCGGCGGGCATTGTGCGGGATCTAAAAGACGCACAGCGCGAACTCAACAAGAACCGCAGTCAGCGTATGCATATCGTCAATCAGCAGTCGCTCGGTGTCCGGTTCTGGACTGGACCGCAGTTTGATGAAAAGGAAAAACGGGAAATTCAGAATCTGTCTACAACGCCGGGCGCTAATATTTTCTTAAAGCCGGGCGTGACATTTACCGATGGGCTTCCATCGGCGCAGTCTGTCAATAATATAGAGCTTGAAAACCGCTCAAGCAGTGATTTCTACACGATTTCGGGCATTACTCCGGAGAGCCTGTCCGGCAGTATTGGGGCGATGAGCGGCAAGGCAATTGATCTTCGTCAGTCGGTTACCACGGTGCAAACGGCGGAAATATTCGACAAAGCAAAAGAGGCCGAGCTGCAGATCGTACAGCTTCTTTGGGGTGATATGAACGCGCCGGGATTGATTCCGCAATTTTACAACAAAAACAAAGTTATGCGGATTCTTGGCGAAGACGGCAAAAAAGAGTTTGTGCAGATACAGCCAGGACTGGGACAAGCAATACAAGAACAGCAAACGGTAGATCAGAACGGTATGCCGGTGACAGATGAAAATGGCGACCCGGTAACTAAGGTGCTGTATGACTTATCTGCTTTTGATTTCGACATTGTGATCACGACATCGCAAGCAAGCGCTACCGCACGGCGGGCGAATTTGTATCAGTTGCTTGAGGCGAAGAAAGCGGGCGTCGATATACCAATGGATATCATTCTTGATTTCATGGATTTCCCGGAAAAGGAAACCGTCAAGAAGCGTATGCAGCAAGCTTCCGAACAGCCGAAAATACCGGATCTCAAAGTCAGTGCAAATATTGAAGATTTACCGGCGGAAGCGCTGTCAACGGCATTACAATCTATCGGCGTAAATATTTCGCCGCAGCAGATTATGCAGGAAAGATTAGCACTTAAAGGGCGGGCAGCAGTTCCGCCGGTGCAACCGCAGCCAATACAGCAACCACAGCTATTAGAGCAGTAATGCCTTGATATATCGTCCTAAGCAACGACGTTAAAAGGCTTTTTTCTTTCGTCCGAAAACAGACGGTAAACTACAAAAAAATATTCGACCGCCGACGTCGTTAAACCGGCAGAAGGAGATAATCATGGAAAACGAAACAATGCTGAACGCAGAAGATTTAGGGTTTGATGCAGAAGATTTGAAAGAAGCAGGTCTTGATAATCAGGAATCGGCAACTCCGGCGGGTAAAGCACCGGCAAAAGAACCGGAAGACAATCCGGCAGACGGACAGCCGAAAACTGACCCTGATCCTGAATCGGAACCTAAAACGAAAATTGAACCGACAAAAGAAGCAGAAGACAATCCGGCAGGCGGTGATTTGAAGAAAGCACTGGCAGAAGAAAGGGCTCGCAGAAAAGCGGCCGAGGAAGCGGCTAACACTTTGCGTTCGCAGATGAGTATGTCACAAAAACCGGTATTATCTCCGGAAGATTTGAATCAAATTAAGAGTTATGCGCAGCAGGAAGCCGCACGTCGGCTCAAGATTGACGACGCGTCTGATTTGATGTTTACAGATGCACAAAAGTATCAGGAACTTCTTCATGAACAAGCACGGATTGAATATCAGATGACACGCCAGCAGGAAGAGCGGCAGGAAACCTATCAGAAAAATGTAGCGTTTATTGGCGAGCTTAAGGCTATTCCGAATATCGGCGAGCTGTGGCAGAAGGGCACTGAAATGCTGGATGGCATGACGCGAAAAGACGCTGCTCCGATTGATGCGGCATTTTCACGTATTGATCAGGGGATAGGCACTGATGCAGACTTTAAAGTTATTCGTGATTTTGCTGAAAAGGTAAAATCAGCAATGACCACGCCTGCACAAAATCCGCTTGAAACGGCTAAAACATTGCCAAAAGCAAGCGCGTTAAACGGCGGTGCTCCGACCGGCGCGAAACTGTCTGAGGAAGAAATCCTCAAGTATGTAGAAGAAGATCGTGAAAACGAGCTTCCGGCGGAAATCAGAAAGCAGATTGATGACCTCTGCGGTGATTAATTATTTTACAAAAAGGAGAATGAAATATGGCACATGAATTTAAAATTCCTGAAAAATTAGTTCCTAAGCTCTGGACGAAAAAGGTATGGAGAGAAGGTTTAAAAGCTTCTTATTTTGATAAGTTTACGTCTACTAACGGGAGTAATGTTGTTCATACGAATAAAGATCTAAAACAGGCTAAAGGCGATGAAGTAAACTTTGGACTGGCAATGAATCTTAAAGGGAACGGTGTTTCTGGTAACAACACGCTTAAAGGCAATGAAGAAGAAATGCAGATGTATGATTTCAGCGTAAAGACTACTTTGGTCAGAAACGCAGTTACGCGCTTTGAGGCGGATGACCAGAAATCTCCGTATGAAAATTTGCCTCTTATCAAGGGGGTGTTGGTGCAGTGGCTGTCTGACTGGAAAGATAACAAGCTGATTTCCGCACTGACCGCCAATCCGACAACCGGTGAACGTCTTATTGCGTCTACGGCAGGAACAGAGGTTTCTTTAACGGCTAATGACAAGCTGACCTGTGCGGTAATCGGCCGCGCAAAACGCAAGGCTAAAATGCATGAACCGACAGTGAAACCGCTCAAGATTGACGGACAGGAGAAATACATCATGCTTGTCGGCACATGGGCAGCGCGTGACTTGAAAGCAGATCCGGTATGGCAGGCGGCACAGCAGAACGCGGCAATCCGCGGCAGCAAAAACCCGATTTTCACCGGAGCGCTCGGCGAATATGACGGCGTCGTTCTGTATGAATATGAACGTGTCATGAATACGAAAACCGGTGCGTCTTCTGCAAATGTTGTTCATAACCTGCTTCTTGGGCAACAGGCGGCATGCTTCGCTGTAGCCCGCGAAGCTCGCTTCATTAAAGATGAGGATGATTACGGCAATGTACAGGGGAACGGTATCGCGTTCTTCGGTGGTATTGAAAAATCCATCTACAACAGCAAAGATTATGGCGTGATTCAAGTCATGACCGGCGGTGCTGTAGAGTAATTTCAATGGAGATAAGGTGAGGGCTGTAAAAGCCCTCTTTCCTTTTCTTAAGGAGTAACCATGATAATTAAAGACTTGATTAACCGTGCGTATATGCAGGTGGGCGATACGTCGCAGGTGAACTATACGCCGTATCAGTTTCTGGAGTTTTATAACGAAGGAAATCATATTCTACATAAGATTGTACTGCGGTATATTCCGGATATTTTACGTGTAACGGAGACGGGAGTTCCGAACAGACCAACAATTGGGCTTTCTTCTTTCGCATTGCGGATTGTATCAGTAAAGGATATGTATGGTCATCCTGTTGATTACACGATGGAAGACCACAAAATCATTACTGCGAAAAATGCGCTGCAACGAGGATTAACCGTCGTATATATCCCGTCTGCAGATTATAAAGAGATGGATGATGAAAGCGATTATCCGGCGGAAATAGAAAGTCTTCTTGTAAATTACATGGTAGCGCGGATCCTGAAAGCGGATTTATCGTTTGTTTCCGGATGGGAAGATACGATTTCCGAAATGGCACGTCAAATGGACGATGAAAGCGGTTTTATTGCAAGGGGGTATTGGCCGTATGACAGCAGGCGAACTGATTACGATGATTAATCTGGACACGAATGAAATACTGGATGATAGCACGGAATATATCCCTTATATTAATGCAGCTATTGACTATCTCGTGATGATTTTGGTCCCGATGAAAGACAGGGAAGTTGTAAAAAGTATGGACATTAGCAACAATAATCCAGTACCCGGTGATTTTACAGCGTTTGTTCCAGTGGCGGGTTATCCCGTGCGCATTGTGAACGGGTCTTTTCAGACGTACGGTGGAAAGACTGTCAGTGATGTATTCTACGCTGTGAAAAAGCCGCATATATCGGATGAAACTGATTCGATTCCATTCAGCGAAATTTTTCATTTCGTGCTTGTGCAGCTGGTCTCATTTCTTGTCAAAAAGAAATCTTTAATGCTGGATTATGCCAGTGCAGATAAAGCGTTTATTGCTGATTTAACAACGGCAATCCAAGCGGCAAGAGGGCGATAATATGGGTGAGCGTTTCTTTGCTTCGACAAACGGTTTCAGATTAGGTCTGGACTGGAGCAAGCCTGCAGAAAGCATTGATATACAGAGTTTAACGCAGGCGATTAACTGCGAATACAGCCCGACGGACGGCGCGCTTCAAACAGTGCCGGGCGTGAAAATAATTTATACGGGAACGGCGGATATTGAAAGTTTGTATTACGACAATTACCGCCATCAGTATTACTTTTCTTGCGGGCGCGACCTGTACAAAACAGTCGATTTTGTAACGGTCTCAAAACTTGGGACTCTGACGGGTAACAGCATTCCGAAGTATCATGCTTTTGACCATGATATATTGATTGCTTCCGGCGATAAGCTGCAGGCTATTTCTGGTGCAGGCGTATTGTCTACTGTGGACGAAAGTCCGACTTGCGAATTTGTGAGCAGCCATTCCGGCTCCGTCATGGTAGCGTCAATTTATGGACACCGTATCACGTGGTCAGCTGTTGGCGATTATAAATCGTGGAAAACGAATACAAATGATGCTTCTTCTGCGCAATATGTAGAAGTGGGCTATAAAGATCCCGGCTGTATCGTATCTATAGATTTCTTGTCAAAGACTATCATTGTATACAAAGAATATGGGCGGGCGTATCAAGTTGTTGGTAATCCACACGAGAAGACACTTGCTGTTTATCCTCTTTCCGAAACGGCTTTGTGCTGCGGCAGTTCAATCAGCATTGATGATCGAAGTTATTATTTAGGCGATGCGGGGCTGATGAGTTTTGTTCCGACAAATACGTATGCGAATATTCAGCCGTCCGAAGTGGGTCTTAATATCAATGCGCAGCTGACAACGATTACATCGGAACAAGCCCGGATGTGGCATATTCCCAGCCGGAAACAGCTGTGGATTAAACCCGGGGAAAATCAGGATATATTTATCTATCATTACTTGCCGCGGTACGAGGACGGACGCGGTGTTTTCACGTCAAGGTCTTTCGTTCATGATCTGCATGATGTCCTGACAGTCGGTAAAGAGATTTACATTGCATATGGCAACAAGATAGGAAAGTTGGATTCTGGAATCGATACTGACGACGGAGAACAGATTACGACATCTATTGTTTCAGGGAACAGATTGGCGCAAAGACTGTTCTTACTACTATTCTCTTATAATTTCGTGTCAAGCAACCGTATTGAGGGTTATGGCAGTATTACGATTAGTGATAAACGGGCAAAACCGGTCGTGTTTAAAGCTGCAGCTACCAAGCTATACTATGCTAATAAAAAATTGATTAACGCAACCGACAAACTAAATAGTAGTGAATTTACAAAAGTAAATAAAATCGGCGGCGGAGCGAATCGGCATCTGCGGATAAAAATATTTGTCGCCAAGGGCGCTATCGCTTTGCGGCAATTTGATTATACCTATGAGGAGGTTTAAATGGCTTACGTCGAACAATATCCTTTAAATCCAACGCCGCAGGGAGATAGCACGAAAGAAGCGGTATTGAAGAACAGGGAAGAAATTAAGACGATCGGAAATGCAATTTCTATGCAGCCGAAAGGCGGCGGTAGCGGCCTGCGGCAGCGTATTTTGTATGGAAAAAATAACGGCGGGAAATATAGTTTTCTTTCCAGTGTAGGATTGTCTGTCATTATCGATGGCAGTAATGTTCCTGTCGTTTTGACGCTGGCAGATGGTTTTAATGAAAATGGAGCAAAAGATTATGTAGAAACAATAAACAAAAAAATCAGTGCATGGACGCTGCTCGGCAACACCACAAGTTATCTTTTTGTAGAAAGAAGTCTTTCCGGAGCATTGTCATATGACAGTGTCACAATTAAACCCGTGTTCGCGGATTCATTATCGTCTGGCATCCCCATGGACTCTCATATTTTTAACACGCTTGAACAGAAGATGTACATGTATAACGGTGCGGAATGGAAAGCTGTTGTACGTGTCTTTATTGCGGCTGTTACAACGAATAGTACTGATGTGACGAAGATTGAATACATGAACAATGCTGCGGCGCTAGAGATGACGGCAGTCGAAAAGGAAAAGTTATCCGGCATAGCAGAAGGAGCGGAAGTTAATCAGAATGCTTTTTCCGTAGTGAAAACGGGCGATAAAGAATTTTCAGCTGCTGTAAAACAGGCCGTGCTTGAATTTATAGCAGGAAACAACATTGATATTAGTTTGGATAATACGACCGGGAAGCTAACGATCAAAGTAGATGGTACAGTACCCGCTGCCAAAAAGGCTATAAATGATAATGACGGAAATAATATCAGTGCTACCTACCTTTCAAAAGCAAAGGCCGACAACAAATATTATTCTGGGGGTAAAGAAATTCCATTTTCACATGATAATGAATTTAATTTCCCTAAAGATGTAAATAATGTTTGGTTCGGGTTCAGAGGTAAAAAAGTCAAGGATTCATATTGTTTTGGCAATGGGTCAGAGGGTGGACTCGCAAATATTATTGCAAAAAACTTCTGCGGCAACATTAATTCCGGGCATTTTGATAGTACTAACGAAATGAATGATTGGATTAAAAACCATTATGCAGATAACAACACTGAGGGTTTTGTAACGCATCGGGCGTATGGAATAAACATTAACGGCAGAGAGCAGTGGGGAACTGTTTTGTCGAGCATGTATCCGACGAATGACGGACGAGCACTGCTTGTGCAGATGTTTTTTGCAAACAGTACAGGGATTTTTATTAGATTTATAAACACTCCATCCGACATAGATAACACAAACAATTGGTATAAACTTTCCGGTGTAAATAATGACCAAAAACTACAGATAGGGGAAAATTATCTTTGGTTTGAGTGATGGAGATGAATTATGGGTATATTTAAACGCTTGCATTACCACAAACAGAATGGAGAATTAGGGCAATGTGATATGTATGATAATACTGAGGAATGCCCGCTCCCTCGGGTTTGTGTTACTGTTGGGGAAAAAAATGGATATGTGAAGCTTGGTGAGATAAATGATCCTCAGGCAACTCCTTTGCGATGTTATGTCGCAAAATACGGGCGTGATTATGCTGTATTAAAGTCGTCGGAAATGCGATTCCCACCATTAGTTGGAAATATTGATCAACCTGAACAGCTACACTCATGGACTTGTCCTGCCGGTGTTACGAGAATAGAAGTGGACGGGAACAGGAATATTCCCTATGCCGTTGATGTAGTGCCCGGGCGGGAGTATAAGTTTCAAGTAAGTTATGGAGATGCTTGGAGTATGCGTTATTATACCGGAAAAACATGGGAGGAGAAAATCGGCAAGAAGACACATACAAGATACGAACATGAATATATTGGAGATAATTATAAAAATGCAAGATATTTTATAAGAACTTCAGGCGATTTGATTATCCGATACAACGTCACGACAACAAAGGAAGCTAAATGGATGTTATATTCACAAAATTCAGAAATGGGCTGATTATATGCAATTATTAAGCTTACAAGATATGGTGAAAGATTATGAAAAAATCACAGGAGAATCCATCAGCTTTGACGGGTTCTTTTTGGATGATGATTTTCATGATAAACATGGAACTCATTTCAAATTTTTCCCGAATATAGGATTTCTTTTCTGGCAGCTGATTAAATATGAAGGTGTAATTTATTTCCAGATTCTTGAAACGTATGGCAGATTTCATAAAATGACCGATTATATCCGAGAGGTGATGATGCTTAATGACGTGAAAGATATTGTGACAATGACGACACGCAATCCGAAAGGACATATCAGGCGATGGAAAATGATCCACCATCCGGAACATGATTATGATTACGAAGGGCGTCATTACTATGTTTTGACAGGCACTATTGAAAATTTACGTTAGAAAGGAGATTACATGCTTTTATTTGATTTACAGCTTTTCGGGAAAAAGGGAACAAGGATAACAACTACGGATCCACAGGTTCCCAAAATGTCCGATGAGGAAAAAGGGTTACTCGGCGAGCAGCTGAAATGGGCACAGACCACACAGCCGGTGGCACAGAATTTACTCAACATGGCAAATCAGGCACTAAGCAGCCAGCAAGTGACGCCGAATCCGAACTGGCAGACGCTGTATGACCGGGCGCAGAACCAGACAGCGGCCAATAATCATCTGGTGCAGTCGCTGATCCCGCAGGTCAACGCCAATACGGCAGAAAACGCGGCGGCCAACGCAGGCTATTCCGGGCAGATTGGCAATGCTATTACTTCTATGACGCAGGGCAACAAGGAACTGGGGGCGGAGTATAATGCCGCCATGAAGAACAACAGTACCACAATGCAGGGGCTGCTGAATGGTGTGCTGCCGTCTTCTTATTCAGAAAACCGGCAGAAAGCCTTGCAAAGTGATTTGACTAATACGGTCGGAAATACATTGTCTGGGCTGGCCAGCAGGGGAATTATCAATTCTTCACAGGCGGACAGTGCATTCAATGATATTTCCCGTAATGCATCTAATACTTTAGCGGCGCAATACGGAAATGATATGCAAACGGCCGCGGGGCTTGCCGGACAGGCATATAATAGCCAGCTTGCGGGTATTAATGGCAAGGCCGGACTTTTGGGAGATATGTTCAGGAACCAGCTTTCCGGCTACGGCCAGCAGGCTGATCTTGGGAATACGAATTTTAATAACCAGATGCATGGATTGTCTACTTTATCCCAGTTGGCGAACCAGTCCCAGCAGATGGCTATGGATCCGATTCAGACGGCGGCAACGGCACAGGAAGCGGCTATCAATACGCCGATGAAGTACTTGGCTATGGCCACGGGGCAGAATGCACCAACGCAAGGGTTATTATCTCAATTATCGCAACAGCGATACAGTGTAGCCACCCCGGGACAGACAATTGTCCGGCAGGGGAATGGCGGATTTTTTGGAGGTCTTATGAGCGGATTAGGAAGTTATTTGGCATGCTTTGTAGCCGGAACAGAAATTTCAACGCCGGAAGGCGCAGTTGCTATCGAACAAATGGCGTTTGGTGATCAGGTTATTTCTCTTGGCACAGTGAATGAAGTACAAGAACTTCACGATATGGGCGAAGCGGATGTTTATGAGCTTAATACTCCGTCTTTTGCGGTAGACACAACGCAGACGGAAGTATTCATGACGCCTGATGGAAATAAATCTTTAACTGAACTTTCCGAGGGTGACAGTGTCATGACCGTAAACGGATTTGAGCCGATTACAGCGATTATTGCTACCGGTAGAAAAGAAAAGGTTTATGAATTGGAGTTGACCGGAGATAACATGTTCTATGCAAACGGCATTCTTGCAGAAGGGTTGACGGAAGCTGACAAGACAGCAAATGAACCGGATGGAGACATTATCCCTGCAGAGGCGGTTAACGTTGTTTCTGTAAAGGAACCGACAGAAGAGCCTGCTTCGGAGAAAGAACAACCTGCAGAAACAAAGAATGAAACAGAGAAAAAGCTGGTAGCTAAAAAAACGGCAACAAGAAGAAAGACGGTTACTAAGAAAGCGGGTAAATAATCATGAGTGTTATCTATGTACAAGATAAATCACCATGGGATCAGATTGGAAATCTGGCGGGACTGTGGGCGGCAAACCGTCTGCAGAAGATACAGGATACCCGCAATGCTAAAGATTATGCAACAAAAGTATTCGGGGGCTATCAAGAGGAACAGTCCCCGGGGCTTTTGTCTCAATTGACACAGCCACAGACCCCGCAGATGGGCAGCGGCCTTTTTGCGCAGGACGGTCTTGAAAAAGCAATGCCTCATTTCAAGATTAACACTGCCGGAACACAGCCTTTGCAATCATCTACTCCTGTCATGCAGGACGCATTGGAACAGGCTGCGCCTCATTATCAGCTTGATACGCAGCAGGTACGTCCGCAACCGCAAACACGTCCCAGCGCTCCCGACCGGAATCAAATCAAGCAGTCGCTTAGAAATAAGGCGGGCGAGGCATATGTCAGCTTTATTAAAAGCGGCTACGGTCAGCAGGAAGCAGCGCGTATGGCAAAAGAAATGCTGGAGAATGATACGGCAGAAGAGTGGAATAAACAGCTTAGCGCTTATCAGGACAGTGTGCTTGAACCAGCACGACAGGATATCTTGAATCAGCTTGTGTATACGGACGGCGGAGAGGTCAGCGGTTATGATCCGAAAAAGCTTAAAGCAATGGCTCCACGGATTGCCGCTTACAATTACCGTGCACAGCAGCTGGGACTTCCGCAGATTGATATGAATATGCTGAATAATATCAATCAGTTGGATAAACTGAACATGAAATATCAGACAATGCCAAACGGGGTGCTTGTAGGAATTAATAATGACACGGGTGCCGTTCAGCAGATGGGGAATTACGCTCCGCCCCAAGACCCGCGGCGTTTTTATGTGAATACTGGCGGCGGATTGTTTGATACCCGGAGCGGACAGATTATTCCTGGCACGGCAAGAGAAGTGCAAGGGCCCGGAACAAGCGGATATAATTCACAGATTGTTTCACAGCTAAGCCATCTGCAGCAGATGTATGAAAAACAGCATATGTATGATGATGATTTTGATCCATCAAAATCTCCTTATTATGCACAGCTGCAGCAAGTCTTAGGGCTACAGCAGCCCGGACAACCGGGAGATGTGACAGGCGGGCAGAAACAGCTTGTTAATGATGAGCAGGGGCTTAGTAATAAGATTATGGAAATGCGACAGAAAATGTCCAAAGAAGAGGTACAGCAAGCATTACGAAACGAAGGTCTTGGTTTCTATGCGTCATGGGTGCCGTAAAGAGGTAGAATATGGGTTATTTTGATGAGTTTCAACGTACCGGCGGTAGCACGGGCGGCGAAAGGTATTTTGATGAATTCAAGAATCAGCCGCCGCAGGATTCGTCTTTGCTGGACAGAGCAAAAGGGTTTCTGAACAGCATAGATGAAGCTTATGAAGAAGGGCGTGCGGCACGTAAAGCGCAGTGGGAGAAAACGAAAGCCAATGTGCTGAACACTCTTTCCAATTATGCGTCCAACGCCGGACAGGCCATAGAAAATTACGGCAATGAAATTGCGACGGCCGGGGAACGTGCCATGGAAGCCTATAACAACGGAGAATCCATCAATATGGAAGATCCAACGCAAGGCTTTGAAGGTGAAAATTATAACCGGGCAAAAATGAATGTCTACAATGAATTGGTGGGCAAGCCTGCCGGATATGCCACCATCACACCCGGTATGCCCGGCATTGTCCGCATGGCAGGCGGTGCTTTAGCTGTCCCGACTCTTGTCGATTCTACGATGCAGACTTATGACCAGAACATTGCAAACAATGATGGTACGCCTGTTATCAGTACGGCAAAAGGGACTCTTATAGATCCGGTCATTAATCCCGTTAAAGAAGCTGTTACCAATCCGGGAGAATATGTACAGAGCCTTGTAGATAATCCGCTTGAGGTCTGGGATAAGGTATTCCTGCCGGGCGCGGTCATTTACGGAGCGGCCAAAGGCATAAAAAAAGCAACGCCTAAGAGTATCAGTGAGCCCATCCGCGAACATATCACAGAACCGTTTAATGAACATGTTATTGATCCGTTAAAGAGCGGCCTTGCCAACGCGAAAGGGCGCTTTTTTGATTCTTTTAAACGTGGCGGAGAAACAGGTTTTGACGATTTAGCCCGTGATACAGAGATGGGTACGCAAGCTTTCAGAGAAACGAACTTGCCGCCTGAATATGGTGAAACGGGAGATATAAAAACAGATGTTTATAACCGTCTCCGTCAGAATGGATTTACCGATTCCGAAGCGGCAGGGATTACCGGAAATATTGCGCAGGAATCCATGTTTGATACAGAAGCGCTTTCAAAAGATGGATATAATTCCCACGGGCTGGTGCAGTGGACAGGCGATAGAAAGGCACATTTAGAGCAATTTGCCCGGGAAAACGGACTGGATCCTAAAGATTGGCGTACACAGGTAGATTTTATTTCCGAAGAGATGAATACTACAGAACGGGCGGCTTTTGAAGCACTCCGCAAAAATCCGAATATCACTCCGGAAGAAGCGGCGCATATTGTCCGCGAACAGTATGAACGTCCGGATCCGGCAGTGGCCAATGACGCATACCGCCAGCGGGTGGCCAGAGAAGTCTATGATGGCCGCAGTGTCCGTCCTATGCAGAACAGTTTCAATGATTTTGCCGAAGATGTAAAACAAGCTACGCCGGAAGAAGCAAATTTGAACTTCATGAAGGATTCGGTGAAAGATATTACTCCGGAAGAATTATCCGATCATATCAAAAATGCGACTATTCCTAAGGAAGTATTCCGTACATATGACGAAACGGAATATAGCGCATTCAAAGATTTACCGGAAAAACAGAAATTTGAATATGCACGTCAGGAAACGCTTAAACTTGCTGACGGAATAGACGATCCGATGGGAGAAAAAGTAAGAGTTATTTTTGACAAAGAAAACAAAAATGCAGTAGATGACGTAGTTAAAGCTTTCACTTCCGGACATGGCGAAAATATGTCTATTTCTGATAGCCGTGCATTTGCAACTGGGTTGATAAAAGATACTGTTCAAAATCCGGATTTTATTCTTAAGCAAAAGAACGGAAGAAAACTCTATGTGAATCTATGGCGCGGGAAAGATAATTTGTTACATCAAATAGCGGTCAGCATGGATAAAACCGATAAAGGGAAAATTATCTCTTCAAGTACGGCTATGGATAAGCCCAGACATCGCAACAATGCTATTAATCAGCTTTCAAGGGATATAAAAAACGCCGACGAATTAATTTACGTCGGCGAAAATATTCGAGGTCGTCAGTCAGGGTATCCTCTGCAACCCTCCAGTGATAGGGTTTCAACGCCGGATACCCAGCTCCACCCATCTGGCAACTCTATTGTAGCAGAAGAAACAGGAAAAGTAAAATTGCCGGGTGATGAACGGTCATTTATGACAAGACCTGTTGAGGAAGCAGCCGGCAATGACTTGACCACATGGCAGGGAGAGACGATTTCACGCAAGCAGATTCTTGATGATGTAAATAGCATTTTCGGGGCTACGATCAAGAAGGGGCGTGTCGGTAAGAAAGGCACCAACGGCTGGTATAACCCTAAAACGGATATTATACGAACAAGAACATTCGGGGATCCCCGAACTGTTATGCATGAACTTGGACACTATGTGGATGCAAGGTTTAAATTCAGCAATCGTCCCGGTTTTGATACAGAATTTTCCAATGTTATCCATAAACGTTTTGGAAATGCCTACAATAAGGGCGGTATAAAAACCATCCGAAAGGAAGGGATTGCTGAATTTTTCCATGATTACGTTACGCGCCGTAAAACAGCAGCCTCTGATTTCCCACTGTTTTATAAGGAATTTAAACAAATATTGGAAGGTGATAAAGACCTGCATGCTGCAGTAGACAAATTGTCTTATGTCGGCCATCAATGGTATGCGCAGCCTGTGTGGGAACGGATGAAAGGTTCTGTTTCTTTTGGCGGTAAAGAAAATCTACTGCAGAAAACGATAAAATTCTTCAAGGATTCTAAAGAAGTCGCGCAGAAAGTTTATCATGAACCGTATACTACGATGGTGGATGAGCTTCATCCGTTAGAAGAACTTATCAGTGAAGTGGAAAAACGCGCAGGAAGAAAGTTAAGAGTAGAAGAAAACGCATTTAAACAGGCGTGGCTGACTCGCGGTTGGGCGGGTAAAGCAGAAGCGCTTCTGCAGAATGGCTCGCCTAAGCATAAAATCCCCGCCTTTAAAGATATTATTAGAAAAATTCCAGACAAACAGTTGAGAGATTTCTCTACTTATCTGACGGCGCTGCGCGAACTGGATATGAACCGCTGGAATAAATTCTTACCACGGGATGAAACACCGCTGATTACAAGATTTACCGAATCAGAATGTTTTGATGTCATCAAACACTATGAAAAGAATCCTGTTTTCGAGAAAGCTGCTACAGAAATTCATAAATACAATGATTTTTTGCTTGCGAATGCTGTAGATGCCGGTATGTTGTCTGTGAAGTCCGCAATGGCTATGAAAAATAAATATCCGCATTACGTACCGTTTTTCCGTGAGTTTTATGAAGCCGCAGAAGCACAAAGAAGCGGAACAGGAAAAGGGTTTGCTAATGTAGGGGCTGTCACAAAGAAAATGCGTGGCAGCACTTTGGATATAGTAGATCCGCTGGAGGGGATAATCCGGAATACTTTTACAATAATGAATGCCATTGAACGGAATAAGGTCGGGCAGTCTATTGTGAAACTGGCAAATGTTGACGGAATGGGAGCGCTGATTGAAAAAGTATCCGGCGCGGCCAAAGTAACGGATCATAGTTTTAGCGTTTTTGAAAACGGAAAGAAAGTTGTCTATAACACAACGCCGGAACTCTACCAGGCATTTAAAATGCTGAATCCCGAAGGCGCGAACATGTTCACGAAAATTCTTTCTTATCCGGCAAAATGGCTCCGTGCCGGGGCGACATTGGGACCTGAGTTCATTCTCCGCAATCCAGTCCGTGATATGATTTCCGCTACAATTTACTCTAAGCATGGATTTATACCGGTAGTGGATACGCTTAAAGGATTAGGACTGTATTTGCAGAAAGGTGAAACTTACTGGGAATACATGCGGTCAGGTGCGGCGCAGGCAAACCTTGTTTCTCTTGATAGGAATTACCTTTCCGGACAGATGAGAGACTTGTTGCAGCGGCCAAGCGTAAAAAAGATGGTAACAACAAATCCTATTGAAATACTGCGCGGACTGTCCGAGGCAACGGAAATGGCTACACGTTTAGCAGAGTTTCACAATGTACGGAAAGGGTATACGGGAATCGGGAATCGGCTTTTCAGCAAAAAGCGAAATCCGGGCAGTATTCAGGAAGCGGCGCTTGAAAGCCGAGATGTGACGCTGGACTTTTCACGAATAGGTTCTCATACAAAATCACTGAATAAGACGATTGCCTTTTTCAATGCGGCCATTCAGGGGACGGATAAGATGTTCCGTGAATGGAAAGCTAACCCACGGGATATGACGGTAAAAACGGCTATGTGGATTACCTTGCCGTCAGTCCTGCTTTGGGAGCTCAATAAGGACGATCCGCGGTATCAAGAGTTACCACAATGGCAGAAAGATATTTTCTGGATTATTCCCGCGAAAGATACACTGATTAAAATCCCTAAACCTTTTGAGCTGGGGATTCTTTTCGGAACCGTTCCTGAACGTATGCTGCAATGGGATTATGACAGAAAAAGAAAACAAAAGGGGGCAGGTTTTAAAGGACTTGCCGGCTCTGTACTTGATTCTATGGCTCCGTCTTTCCTGCCGACTGCATTAGTACCGGCCATCGAAGCGGTAACCAATCATTCAATTTTCATGGGGCGTGATATCGTACCGCAAAGCCAACAGGATACGATTCCTGAATTGCAGTATGGTCCTTACACGTCAGCGGTAGGCCGCAAAATAGGTGAAACGTTCGGTGTTTCTCCCCGCAAGGTAGATAATACTATCCGAGGATACGGCGGCAGCCTTGCCGGGTTGGGGTTGACGCTTACAGACGGAATGGTCGGACTGGATGAAACACGTCCGGCAAAGAGGTGGACGGAACAGCCGGCGATTCGTGGATTTACTGCCACACCTTATTCTAGTAGTGAAAGCGTGCAGGAAGTTTATGATGCATATGATAGGCAGTTGAAACTGTTCAATGCAGGGCGGGAACTGCATAAGCAGATGGACGGATTCGATCCGCGAGAGCTTGAACAAATGAAGAATGCAGTGAAAGCTTTTCAGAATATTAACCGTGCAAAAAAGGCAGTCATGAAAAGTAATTTATCCAGTGAAGCTAAACGAAAGAGGCTGGATGAAATACAAATGTCGCAAGTCCGAATTGCAAGAAAGGCATTAGGAAAGGAGAGTATTAAATAATTGGAACAGGAACTTTTTCATGCACTGCTTCCGATCGCAAGCAACATTGTATATGTGGCACTTTCAATGGCTGTAGGCTTTCTTTGGAATAAAGCTAAAGGCCTGCAAGAAAATAGGGAAAAGACAGAGGACGGCGTCAGAGCGCTTCTCAAGGATAGGCTTATCAGTATTCATGCCTGTGCCGTAAAGCGAAATGCCATCACATATACAGAATTGGAACGAGCGTCTACTATGTATGAGGCTTATCACGGTTTAGGCGGCAACGGTACAGGGACAGCGATTATGGAAGAACTTAGACGCCTTCATATTCAAAAGGACAATTAATCATGATGGATAAAATTAAAAGACTATGGACGCAATATGTTCCGCGTATTTCAAGACGTGCGAACACATCTTTAAAAGTGGTTTATCTTTACGGAGCCGGACTTCTGATTCTGTTTTTTATGGTAATCGCATCATGGCTTCATGATTTTTACCGAACAGGCACAGCTAATACGGCACAATTAATTACATTTTTCAAAGAGTATGCAGCTCCGGCGGTTGTCGGAGCTGTTACTTTTATATCAGTTTTTTCAGTTAATAAAAACCGGAACGGTGATTCTGACGCGGCAGAGAAAGGAGCTAAAGAAAGATGACGTTAAAAGAAATTGAAGTATTCCTGCAGAATGCTGTTGGGGGTATTGATCGAATTTACGAACACTGGACGGGCTGTGACGGGGAAGTAGTTAATTTGTCAGATTATACCGTAGTAATCGACCGGACTGGCGGATATCACGTCATGCACGAAGATTTTACTGAAAGACTGGCACACACGTGGCACAGAAACAGCCGGTCAATCGGTATAGCTATGGCGTGTTGTAAAGACGCGATATGCTATTACGATCATCCTGACGGCATAGATTTAGGAAGTGAACCGCCGACGGCAGCGCAGATCGAAGCGATGGCGATGCTGACTGCAAAAGCAGAGGAAATACTCGGATTGACTGCAGACGATGTATATACTCATGCAGAAATTGCGGAAATTGACGGATACGGTGTCAGTAGCGGAGAGCCTGATATGCGTTGGGATCTGCTGTACTTACCGGATTACAGCAATGGCGGCATGTTAGTGCCGGGTGGAGATTTAATCAGAGGAAAAGCAGAGTTTTACAAGAATCAGGAGGGCTAAATGTGTGGGAAGATTTTAAAACGAGTAATCACCGCTTGTTTGTTGTTGGGATTGTCATTTTGCTACTGCTTACAGGTATCTGCGGATGGTGGTACTATGAATCAAGCCGAGCCAAGACAGACTATCACGATGTCAACCGGTCAGTGGAATTTATTGAAAACAGAATTCAACGGACTGAAAAACGACTTAGCGATGGAACGGCAGAAATTGACAATGCTCAAGCTGGACTCAAGCGAGCAGATGCAACAGTTAGAGATGTTACAAATACAGCTCGACGAGACGCAGCAATCATTAATGAATGCGAAGATATCAATGATAGAAGCACAGCACGAATTGAACGGATTGAAAGTATTATTAGAAAGGTTGAAGCACAAAATAAAGAAGTTGGAACACAAACAAGCAATCATACGTAGGCAACGAGATATATATGCGGGGCTGTTTGTTATTACCGCGGGAGCGGTTTTCTCCCGGAGGTGATCTGGTATCTATGAAATGGGGCGGGGAGAAATCCCTGCTTTTTTTCTTTGGGCGACAAAAATACGGCAAAAATTCAAACCAAAATATCGTATTTTGACAATTATTATTTTTATGGTGATTTCTTGGCCACGCGATAAAATCGAAAAAATCTTGATGTAGCAACACCGTTTACGTGCAAATAAAGCTTATGCTATAATCAAAAACCAGAGGGGAGTTATCCCGCTGAATAAAATCATGGGCTTGTCATAGAAATCATTTTGAAAACGTTATAGGTGCACAGGAGGAAAAACATGATATCTGTATTTGATACGCAGCCCGTCATTCTGGAAGAAAAAGACGGACATGTACTGACGGTCAGCAGAAACGGTCTGCTGTATAAAGACAGCAATGGGGAAGTTTTAAAAGATGTGGACTTTGAAGACGTAAATGGGATTCTGCCTTTACGTTACCTGAATTCGAACATCAGTTATAACCTTATTTTCCGCGGCCGGAACTGGAAAAATATGGCTTCTGAGCTGGATACGGATCGGTACAATACCTCTGGCGGCCATAATATACGGGAGACCAAAGCCATTATTACCGCTTTTGCCCGTCATAAGCTGACTGATGATTTTCCGGACAATCTGGACACACTGGACTTGCCGCTGGATTATTCTTACTTTAAAAAGAGGGAAACCCGCCTGTCCGGAGGGGTGATTACAAATGGGAAAAAGGAAATCCCCATCCGTGATATCCGCCGTGTCAAATGCGTTACAAACGGTACGATCAGCAATCTGTGCATCTATACTACGGATAAAGGAAGATTTTTCTTTGACATGCCAAAGATGACCGTTACCCTGAACGCTTTGACCGTTCCTTTGCTGGAAGCCGTCATGACCAGAAATACAGGGCATGGAATTGATTTCTCACGGGGTGACGGTTTCGGGCAGAGCACTTCGGAATTTGTCATCATCCGTTACTTGGATTCCGGGTACTTCCTCCATAAGGACGGCACGGCTCATGAGGATTGGCAGAAGACTGCCTGTGACCGCACTGCCGGTTATGGGTACGATTTGAAGATGCTTATGCAAGAATGAATAAGACGATGACATATAAAGAGAGTCTGCAAGGCGCGGCTCTCTTTTTTGCCTGGAGCCGTTTTGCGGGATCTGCCTAAGAAATGAAGATTCGTTTCTTTTTTTGTGTGTCCCGACGGCGGCGGCCGAAGGAGGAGAAAGCATGGCGGATGCGTATGATGAAATGGAAAAATTAATGAAAGAGTATGAAGCGCTGGCGCAAAGCGATCTCCCTGCCGCCCTGGAAAAAATGATTGATTTGTATTTTGATGAAACATATGAAAATACGTTCAATTATGATGTATATGACGGTATCGAATTATGGCTGCAGGAAAATGCGGACGGCAGGCTGCTGGCATCTGTCCGGAAATACAAAGGCGCGCCGGGGTATGCCAGGCTGGCGGAGACAATCCGCATGGGTATGAAAGGTTAGCCTTCTGCGTAAAGGATTCCCTTGGCATCTGTTTTTGATTCAGGGAACGGCCGGATATTTCCGAGGCCTTGTTTACAGAAGTAAATTATCTTGTGATTTGAGGCATTATATGGATGAATTGTTTGAACGCTTGGTTTTCATTTTTGGTTTTCTGTATATTTTTAAATGGATGCTGGATTTCTTAGTGAAGAAATTTCATTTGCACACCGGAATCTTTACCATAGAAGGAAATCAGCTGGTTGTCCGTGCGTTATTTTCTGTCAGGTATGAAAAGGATAAGATAGCAACGATCATTTTTTCCTGCATGCACAGCTGGCGCATTCCATGGGCTCATGCAGGAAAGATGTTGATTATTATGAAAGACGGGACAAGAAGCGGACCGTTCCAGTTTGACAGCGGATCCCGCACCGGAGAATTCTGCCCGATCCTCGATTCCGGAGAAGATATCGAGCAGACCATAGCGTATTTACGGGAGGAGTTAAAAAGACATGGTATTTCTTCTGTCTATAGGAAATAACGGAAGGCAGAAAAAAGTGGAAAAACGGGCTGAAGAGACAGCAGAAGATGTTTATCAGCGGGGTATGGAATGATGGAAACGGTATTATTGGCTTTTATGCTGATAGCGGCTGTCTGTATAGGAGCCGCGACGTATAATTTAATGAAACTCTCCTCTCTTCCTGCGCGGGAACGGTATAAAGTTCTCCGATTCAAAGGAGACAGCCTGACTATAGGGTACGGACTGTTTGCTCATACATATAAGCTGAATGAAATTTTAGAAGTACAATTTGTAAAATTTCCTATAAAAGGCCGTTGGAGTCTGGGCGGTTATGTGGGTGAATTACGGGTTATTAAAATGAATGGTCATCGGTGCCGGTGGATTTCTTTTGACGGCAGCGTGTACTATGGACATATAGTTTGGATTACCAATGAACACATCATTGATTTATCCACGGATTTACTGATGAAAGAGCTTCGGCAGCATGGGGTCCAATGCTTTAAGGAACGGAATTGGTGTTCCTGAGCTGCACTTGTGCGGATGCATGGAGGTACAGGATTTGATAAAAGAACCGTGAGATATGCTTCTGAAAACTTGTGATGACATAAGGGCGGTGTGTAGATGATGGACATTAAACGACTCTTTCAAATTCCCTTGATTTTTTTGCTGATTCCCCTGTTCTTCCTGGTTATGTTAATTAAGATATATATACTTCAATATATAATCATAAACCGCATTGCCGTTTGGGGAGGCTCTTTCTGGATGGTACTGTTTCTCTTTTGCCTGCCTGCGTTGGAAGTACTCTCCGTGTGGAAGATTATTGTGTACCATTACGGTTGGAAAGTCCGGGAAAAACTCATCTCTTCGTCTTACAGCAGGGGAGATATCCTGGTGCTCTATCAAGCCATAAAAAGTTGGGATACAGCCTATCTGGGCGGAGCGCTTCTGGATGCAGCCATAACGGCAGTTGAAGCCGTGTGTTTCCTGGCGACACCTTTGTTTCTTTTCCTGCCCTGGGTTCTGTATGGTGTGATTGCGAAATGGTTTGGACTGCCTGCCGTTATTTCTTTCTGAAGGATTATAAGAGGACGAATGTAATATTCATAGTCCCTTGAAGTTTTATACTGTTTCTGATGCGCGTTCCAATCCTGACGGTCAGCTCACTGTCCATAACAGAACCGGAAAAATCTTTGAGCGTGTGAAGAAACGCCATGGTAAGATTTTTGACGCAAATGATGAAATCAAACTCAGTCCGTGCAGCTTGGCGTTGGGACAGCATACTATACGTTGTAATGACCATCTGTGTGTTCGGGGCATTAGGCTCGTTCTTTATGCTGCACGATACGAAAGCAGCAATAGAAAAAATTTTCTTTGATGGGAAATGACTTCAAAGAGTAAGAAAAAAGAGCCTTACAAATCCCGTTTTTAGTGATGGATAAATCAGGATTTAAATAATAAATAAAATGAAATGATAAGTGAGAAAGGGTAAATTATGGGAGTAGATCATTTACAGGATGAACCAAAACTTATCTTGACATATCCTCATAAGTCTACATTTAATAGGATAGGCTTTTCATCCATGGTATCTTTATCTTTTATTGTTCTGTGGATACTGAATCATCTTATGAGTTATAATACTGATTTTTCAGATAAAATTATTATGGCAATAGTGCTGGTTGGCGCTCCGCTCCTTATATGGTTTATGGGATATTATCTCTTCATAAATGGAGTGAAATTAGAAATTTACGAAAATAATATCGTTAAATATTATACTTATGGAAGCAGAGGGCGGAGTGTATTGCATTTTAAATTTAAACTCGAAGATATAGAACAAATAAAATTTAAAAAGCGTCCGTTTAATTGTCTAAAGCTGACCATCAAAGTTCGGAATCCTGTTTTTTATGGGTTTCATGAGAAGAAGCTAAATAAGTTAATGGGTGTAAATATCATCGCGGATAGAAAAGAATCGGAATTTTTTATGCAACAGATGGAACAATTCCAAAGACAACAAAGAAGAATGATTGAACGATAAAAGTCCGCTGGAGAATAATTGATATGGGTTAAGAAAAGCACTTCCAATTAATTGATGAATAGTCAAGAAATAATAGTCCTGATACAAGGAGAACCTATTCAAAAACGGGGAGCCCAAGTGGAAATTGTTGATGGCCTTTTCAAAACCTTCGCACATCTGCACTTCGTCAATAAATATAGTTCGTTTTTTCCGCTTGATATGCCTTTTCAACATACTCATTCAGCTTGTGATACTCCAGCAGCGGTTCGTATTCACTCAGGCTGTAATTGACGTGTATAATGTTAGCAGTCGTATCCGCCTGCCGGACATACTCCATAAATGCTTCCAGCAGCTTTGACTTTCCGCTGCGCCGCACTCCGGTAATGACCTTGATATCCGCTGTTTCCATTACGTCGTTCAGTTTATCAAGATAAAAAATTCGCTCAATCAGTTTCATAGCATTCTCCTCCGTCGCCAGAAGCATATCTATTTCGCAAAATCAATTTAATATAAAAATCGCGAAATAGATATGTTGATTAGAAAATTGATTATAATACCCGGTTGTTATATGAGTGAAATCATCTGAATAGGGATTTGAGAGAGGAACATGAAATACTTATTTTGTTTATTGATACCGGCAGGACTGTTCCTGTTGATTATAAGCATCAAATATGTTATTCGTTTTGCTAAGTCTGAAATGATTTACGAAATGCCTTATAGCAACGAAACGGGTACATTTACTCTTGCTGCAAGGGGGAAATATGGCTTATGGCTCAGCGGAAAAAAGTTTAAAAAAGCGCCGCTCGGAGAATTTGGACTGACTCTTGTCAATAGGGATACGGGACAATCCGTTCCCCTGTGTGCTCCTCTTTTGCGTACCGCTGTGACCGGGCTCAGCAAGTCTAGGCTGAAATTGTATTCCTTTCAGGCGGAAGCCGGCACATATACGGTTTCCTTGAATGATGAAGTGCGTATCAGAGACAGAGCATGCGCGTTTCTTGTGAATGCCGTAACTAAGCGGCCCGTAGATTACAGTTTGTTTTCTGTTCAGGTGTACCGTCATACATCCGGTATGGTTTTATCCCTGTGTGTATTGGGGATTATATTCGGCGCCGTCATAATGATTTCGGGAGCTATTCTCCCGGCTGTTTTATAGAAGGATCAGGGGATTCTGTGCGTAGAGAATATCTGCGTATGTAACACAAAAGGTGGGGCAGATGAAATTTTTAAAACCGATAGTCATTTTATTCCTGCTGTTCAGTACCGTTTTATCCGGCGGCTGTGGTCATACAAAAGAAGATCAAGAAAGGATCATCCGGTATTTGGATAACAGATTTGGAAAGGATACATATACAATTAAGCAGGATGAGAGTTATTATCGCTGGTTTGTGACATTGAACCAATATCCGGATCTTACTGTTTACTATACGGTATCCCGTGATCCTCTTTCCATGACATCACCTTCTATAACGACAAATTTTGATGAAGTTTTCAGTGAGCATGCAGTTGAAGAATACAAAAAAACGCATGCACTTGGTGATGATGATCTTGTTTTTGATGATTCCATTGATTTCGTATATCACACAAAAGTTAAATCCCTTGAAGAATTGAAAGTGCCTTATGATAGGGCGATGGGATTTATTGCCTTTGTTTCCGAAAAATATCCGGTTCTTATTGATGAAGGGTTACTGAATATACGAATGGATATTACCGGTATCCGTTTGAAAGGCGCAGATGATGACGATACCCTGATATTTCAACACATATCCAAAGCAAAAAAAGACGGTCTCAGCATTGTGTCATACGAAGAAATTTGTCAGGAATTAGCGCCGAAGCTAAAAACGCATGCGGATAATCCGGACGGTTTTACATTTCACGCAGATATAGGAAAGTCATTTATTTTAGGCAGCGATACTTTTGGTGACTGCTTTCACAAAAACCTTATTTTAGAGAACGGCACGCCTGAAGAATTGGACAATATCATCTTGCAGCCCGGAGAAATAAGCAGACCCTATATTTTCAAAAGTGAGAGCCGGTATGAATTTACAACGATAACATTACAGGCTGAAAACGTATCGGACTCGCCCTGTTCTTTGCCTGAGGCAGCGATTGTAAAAGCAGTCATAGATGATGCGAAAGAAATATATGTCGATCCGGTAAGGATTGATCTTGCTTTTGATGAACGGAGGGAATGGAAAGATCCCTATGAAATGCTGGGGATTTCTCCGCCGGAAACAGAGGAGGAAAATGCAGAAGGCGTGCCATATAAAAACATTAAAATTTTATTTACAATGAACAAATACTACAAAGGCGTAAGAAGGGTTACTTTGACTTTTAATAAGTATACCGGATAATGGTTGTTTGCTTATCATTTCAAACCATCTGCTGTTTCATTTATTGCGGCCGACCTTCAACCCTTTTGCCGCTTTGCGGATCGCCTTACGCCGTGGAGTTGAAATGCCCATGATTTTATGGATGGCAGACGGCTTGCTGTAAACTTATGTGCGGAGTAAAACGGATTGATTCCATGTCGGATAAGGGGGAGAGAGTATGCGGTTTGATGAAAACCTGGGGCAGTTTGTTTATGAGTATGAAGGGATTATCTTTGCCTGGGATGAGGAACCGGGGGAAGATTTTCCTGATACGGTGAAGAAACTGGCGGCAAATTATTACGAAAGGCTTGATGACATCGTCCGGCATATTGCCCCCGATTTGAAAGAAATGTATGGAGTTACGGATCCTGGGGAGATAAAGAGCAAACTGGGGAAACCTGTCATCGACCTTACGATGGGAGAAATTAATTATCTGGAGCATACGTTTGATTACGAGCATATCTTTACGCTGGAATACCTGGATGACGAGTTTAAGCAGTTAAGTCATTTCAGCGTGGACGGGTGATGTGAAGAGAGGCAATTCACGAGTAAGATGAAAGAAAGAACATTGGTCACGCTCAAAGAAGAAGCAGCAGTTGATTATCCGTTTTCCGATGATCTGCCCTTAGTTTACCTGGGGGAACTGGCCAACATGCCGGAACATGGAATTTTTATAGGCCGATCGGGCAAATGTTATTTTGGATATCATCTTTGGAATTTCAGAGAGCTAAGGGAAGATGAAGTATAGCCTGCAAGGTTTGTTATGACATGGCGTTTTATGCTTTACTGTACCGATTCATCATGATATAAAAGGATTCAAAACATAAAGGAGAATGGATATGGGGTATGACATCACTTTCCATCCGATCAGCGAAGCGCAGATGGATGCATGGTATTTTTCCCTGCTGGACAGCCTGGCGAAAGGGGATACGTCCCGGCTGGAGGCGGTGGCGGAAGAAGCGGGGATGGATCCGTTTTACATAAATAAATACAGGGATCTGATGAAGTATGCCGCCGGGACGCCGCCTTCAGAACGATTTGAAACCACCCACGGGTTTTATATGGCGGTGGTGCAGGGTTTTTTCCGCAAGCATTATTATGTGCGGGGGACTGCCCTTTCTTTCATGGCGGAGGAGTACCCGCTGATGAAAAGGTATATCACGCCATGGAAGGATATTCTTCCTGAAGGTATCTTCCCCCCTGCACAGCAGGGAATCGTCGAAAATTATTCTGCCGGCGTTTATCTGTCCGCAGAACAGGTGAAAGAACTTCTTTCCGATTATGAAAGAAATAAGGAAGTACGGGAAGCGGTCGATGATTATTTCATGGAGAATGGAGCCGTACTTCTGAAAGCGCTCCGGGATGCGGCGGAGAATGGAGCAGGACTGCTGGAAGCGACAGATGTGGTGGAAGTGGAACCGCTGGATCTGAAAAAAACGACATCCTATTCAGACCTGAATCAATGTGATCAGGAAGGGGCTTTTATCTACCAAAAGGTAGCGAGGGCGCAGATCAGCGAGTTTATGAAATCGAAAAAATCTTAAGCAGGGGCGTATATCGCGGAAAGACTAACGCATATAGTTATACGATTATTACCGCTCATATGATTTAACACCTCCATTTATCAGCGCATTAAAATTATTGTTTATACTATAAATAAATTTATAAAAAGAATTTTGTGATATTAAAGGAGAAATCGCTATGACTGATGAAGAAAAGTTATTAAAGGCAAAGTTATTAAAAGCTCTAGAAAAACTATATGAAAAAGACGGTGAATTACTGGAGATTAGAGCAAACGAACGTTCTATCACATTTCGACTGGGTATATATCTAGATGAACTCTTTAGAAAGGAGGGGCTCATTGTTGATTCTGAATACAACAGGAAAGAAGATAGACCCAAGGCATTAGTAGGGAAAAAATATACTTATCCAGATTTAATTGTGCATAAGCGAAAAACACACAAAGATAATCGTATGGTCTTAGAGATAAAGTCTAAAGCAAAGTATGATGTTGGGTTTAAGCATGATGAAGAAAAGTTAAAGGCATTTACTGAAACTGAAGAAGAACCATATAAATATAAAATTGGTGCACATATCTTTATTACATCCAAAGTATGTGATATTGCTTGGTATAAAGAGGGTAAGGTGGAGAAAATAGATTTTTATACTATTAATGATAATGAGTTTGTGCCAGTGGATAGGCATCTTACAAAGAGGGATTTAAGAAAAGCGGGTCATTACTTGGCAAAGTTTTATTTACCAAAAAGTAGCCGGGGCGCAGATCAGTGAGTTCATGAAATCGAAGAAATCTTAAGAAGGATATGATGGGAGAATACAGAAAGGAAAGACTGCTGCTGGAGGGACAGGTCAAACTGATTATAGATCCGATGGAGTTCCGTATGGCACTTTGGATCAACGGGTTCGGCCTGTCCGATGCGGTGACGGGAGAGGAGATCATACCCCTGTGCTATTCCTATAACCTGGAGCATGTGGAAGAAGCGGGGAATCAGCTGGAAATAGATTTCCGCATATATCCGGAAGGACATGTATATTACCATGTGGCGGTGGATCCTTTTGCAAGAACTTTTACTTATAAAGGGAAAGTATACAGTACGGATGATTTTAGAAAAGTTATAGAAGCTGACCGCGTGGGGATGGGAATCAAAGCGTGAAACAGGACATTCTATCCTGTGAGCAGGCCTGCCGCCATTTCTTACGAATCATAAAAAACAGTCTGTATCTGTGTCCGGAAAACCGGGACTGGCAGAAACAGACTGTTTTTCTTTTGTCTTATTGAGGGCGCCTATGCGGTGAAAAGGAAAAAGCGGTGTTGTTATCCTATGAGCTTTCCGTTTTCAATACGGAGAACCCTGTTGTGCCATTTATCCAAGGTGGAGCGGTGGCCGATGCTGATGACCGTTGTGCCGGGGAGCGCCGTCAGAAGACGGTACATCTTTTCTTCTGTTTCTTCGTCCATAGCACTGGTGGCTTCGTCAAGGAAGACCCATTTCGGTTTTCTGAGGAACACGCGGACAAAAGCCAATTTCTGCTGTTCCCCTAAAGAGAGGATGTGGCTCCAGTCCGCCTCGGTATCCGGCTTTTCCATTAAATGGGAGAGGCCGCATTCCACAAGAAGCGGGGAAAGTATTTCCTCATCCGCCGTTTCCAGCGGGTACGATGCAGCTTCGGCAGAGGTGCCCATGGGAATGTAAGGTTTTTGGGGAATGAACATCATTTCAGAGGGGGCAGGCATGGAGATATGTCCTTTGACATAGGGCCAGAAGCCTGCCAGCGTACGGAGAAGGGTGGATTTCCCGCTTCCCGAAGGGCCTTTCAGGATGACATGTTCTCCCGACTTGATTGTACAGCTCGCAGATGAAATGATTTCCCGTGTCCTTTTGTTTTCATCCATGGCGGGTACGGAAATGGTGACATCCGCGAGGCGGAGCCTGTCATGAGTCTCTTCGCGGACAAGGCTTCCTGATTTTTCTTCTGTCTCTTTTTCGATGGCCGCTATGTGCTTGTCAAAGGACAGCAGACGTTCCGCGCAGGACTGCCATTCCGCCAGAGACGCATATACATCGACGAAGTAGGACATGGCGTCCTGGACTTTGCCGAAGCAGTTGGCAATCTGCATCAGGCCGCCTAAGGAAATATTTTGAGATAGATATCTCGGCACAGCGACGACAAAGGGAAATATAATGGCAATCTGGGCGTAGCTGTTTGTCAGCCAGGAAAGCTGTTTTTGCTTTTTGATGATGAAAAGGGTATTTCTGAGGAGGGTCATGAAACGGTTTGACAGGAATGCTTCTTCTTTTGCCGCGCCGTTATAAAATGCCACGCTTTCCGCTGTTTCACGGAGACGGACCATGGAGAAACGGAAGTCGGCTTCCAGTTTTTGCTGGAGGTAATTGAGGGAAACGAGGCGGTGGCCGACTTTATGGGTGATCCATGTGCCGAGAACGGAGTAGGCGAGCGCCGTCCAGACAAGGTAGCCGTAAATATGGAATTCCTGTCCCGCGGCAGAAAACGATAGGATTTCCGATAAATTCCAGAGAACAAAGATAAAGCATACGATGGTCGTTGCCGAGCGAAGCAGCCCGCTCATGAAGGAAAGCGTGCGTGCCGTAAAAAGATTGATGTCTTCGGAAATACGCTGGTCAGGATTGTCTGCCGTGCCTTGGGAAAACATTTCAAGGCGGTAGTACATCTGCTGTCCGGTCCATTTGGCAAGATAGTTTTTCGTCATCCATTTCCGCCAGCGGAGCGCCAGGCGCTGCTGCAGGTAGTAGCTGTATACCGCAAAGGCGATATGGGCGAAGGCAAGTCCCGTGAAACGGAGCAGCCCGCGGTAGACCGCGTCGCTGTCATAATTCTGCAAAGCGCTGTAAAAAGAATTGAACCATTCGTTTAAAAGCAGTGTCATATATACGGCGGCAATTGTGAGGGTAATGATACCCGCGAGATAGAGCCGTGCCGATTTCTTTTCTTCGCTGTTCCAGTAGGGGGTAATCAGGTGGAAAAGTCCCACAATCAATTCCCGTGTCCAATATCCTGATTTCATAGGTTCTCCTTAATCTGCCTTGTAATGTTTTCATTATACTATATGGCAAAAAACAGCCGACAAAAATAAAGACTTCAAAGAAATGTTTATTGGAGCCTTTACATCGAAAGGTGTCTATATTATAATGAGTGTATAGAAAGATATAGATGTAATAGAATTTAAAAAGGAGAGATGATGATGAGCAAAGAAATTCATTCCGCAGCAGACTTTGAAAAGGAAATAACCAATCACAAAGGATACGCCCTTGTGGACTTCTGGGCGACCTGGTGCCAGCCGTGCCGTATGATGGCGCCTGTGCTGGAAAGCGCCGAACAGCAGCTTGGTGACAAAATCAATTTCGTAAAAGTCGATGTTGATGAGCAGCAGCAGCTGGCTGCTGAATTTGATATCATGTCCATTCCGACTCTGGTGGTTTTTAAAGACGGCAAGCCTGTAAAGCGCATGTCCGGCTATCGCCCGATTGATACTTTTGTAGAGGAACTGAAAAGCACAGTGGAATCATAAGACGGAAAAACTGGAATTTATAAAACCGCTTCCTTTATAATACAAAGTAAAGGGAGCGGTTTTTTATGTGCATGCTCCCGCGTACGGCTCTGATCGGTTTTGGAAAAAACTGCTGTAAACCGGCGGCCGTTTGAAAAGGAGAATTATGATGGGCGGAATGTTTGTGGGGATGCTTCTGTTGCATCTTGTCATCTTTATATTGATAGTTCTGCTTTGGATATATAGGAAACCGCTGGCAGAGGCTGCCGCGCGTGATAAGGCGATGGCGGACAGGGAGCGGAAGAAGAATCCGCGGCTTAAAAACCGGCCTTATGCGTGGGTGGTGCTGATCAGTTCCACGGCGGTGCTGGCCTTGGATATGTATTTTGATATGCCGTCAGTCGGTGTGCCGGGGCTGATCTGGAAAGGGCTGCTGGCGGGGCCGTCACTGACTGTGGCTGTCACGTCTTTCATGTGGGTCGTATTGGCCGGTCCGCAGAGGATCCGGCAGTATGTGAAATATGCATTTTCGGCAGGGATGCTTGTCCTGTGCGGTATGATGTCATTTACCGACTGCTTTGGCGGCGTGGAGGATGTCTTTTCAGGAACGGTGACCAAAGATATGGCGCTGAGCCACGTGATGTATGAGAAGACCTGGGCAAGAGGCGCCGGTTTGTACAGCCGGTTTCTGCCGGCCCAGGCGGCAGGTCGGTTCGATCTGATGATGGACAGCGGGGATGAATATGTCCATTTCCATATTGCGCGAAGAGACAGGGAGGTTCTCGCGTCCATGATGGAGGGGCTGACGGTCAGAGGGAAAACGATACGGATAGAGGATCTGATACCTGCCGTGGAAGCGGGACGAAAGAGTTTTGCGATGTACGACGGCGGACAGATCGGTGGAGGGAAAGATGTCATGTACCGGATAACGTACTACCCCCATACAAAAATACTGGTATCGGCGGAAAGGATACCGTAACGATATCTGCCGGGATATTATCAAAGGAAAGGGATACATTCGGCAAAAGATATGTGACAGGTAAAAAATACCGATTCATGTAATACATTTTCTTTCATACAGGTAAGGTTCATTGTTTATGATATGAAGTGTGCCGTCGGGCGGAAAGGAGTATTTTATGAAGTTTTCCAGATGGCTGCGGATATTGGCCGTGTCAGGATGTATAGCGGCCACCGCCGTATCGGCAGGAGCGTTCAGCTGTTCCGATTTTGAAAGGAGCGGAGGCGGGCCTTATAAAGAAACGCTGGATGCACTCTATGAGAATTTGGCTGCCGGAGAAGGTTCAAATGATCGGCTGGCGGGTTCGGCAGGGATTATGGAGACGGTGAATGCCCTGGGACGGGAAGCAGCGCTTCAGGGGACAGGTTTTGCCATAGAGGATATCACCGGCGACGGGGTTCCCGAGCTGCTGGTAGGGAGTATGCCCGGTTCCGGAGAGTCTGTATATGCCGTGTATACGATACGGAACGGCACGCCGGCAGCCGTCCTTGACGGGTGGGCAAGAAACGGGTATTATGCGCTCGGCGGCGGACGGTTTTATTACCACGGCTCCGGCGGCGCGGCGTACAGCGCATTCGGGACTTGTCATCTTTCTTATGACGGCAGCCGGATAGAGTGGGAAGATTTTTACTTCTCCGATATCAAAGACAGCAGTGCGGGAACGATCGGGTATTTCCATAATGAAACGGGCGTATGGAAGAAAGCGGAAGCGGAAGAATTATTTATTTCACGCGGCCGTTTTTTTGAAATGGACGAAACATTACGGACAGGGATAAGAGCGATAGGAAAGGTTCCCTTTTCGGAATATGCCTGCGGTCATGAAGCGGCGGCAGATGGAACGGTACAGGCCCGCTGGGCGGAGGACGCACTTTCCGATTATGGGCAATATGATGAATTTATGGCGGATACGTCGGAATACCAGGTGCGGATCCTGTTTTCCACGCAAGATGAGGTCGGGGATTTTAAAGTGCTGCGTTTGATTCCTGATCTGGATGGAGAAGGAAATATGACGTTCTTTGAAACGGAACTCTACTATGCTGACCGGCTCACGGCGGAAAGACCACTTGTGCTTGGCATGGCATTTCACGGAGACACGCCGGAGTACGGGATTTCCTATACGGACGGAAACGGAAGAACCAGACGGTTCTATATCGGCATGAGTGGGGATGATGGCTCTCTCTTTTTGGGAGAATTCTGAGACGGCCGGTCATCTTCATTGATCTTGAGTTGTGGAAAGAGAGGTATCGGAAATGAAATTTTTCAAATGGGTTCTATGTCTGTTTTTATTCTTTGCCTGCACAGGATATCCTGCGAAGGCGCAAGAGATTCACCCTGGGATGTGCCAGATGAGTACCATTTATGAAGACCAGATGCATAAGATTGCTGATTTTGAAAAGGGGGCATTTAAAGGCCGTTTTGCTTTGATGAACGGACAGTGCAGCGGGCATACTTCTTATATGGCGATTGTCACCTATTATCATGGAGGTGTCAAAACGACTTTTCTTAATGATGAAAGAATACAGAAAATGAAGCATGTGCAAGTGGGAGAGGTGCTGGCGAATCAGAAGGGCGGCGTGTATCTGAAAATCATTTTTTCCCAATGGTACGGACTGGACGGGCAGGGGAAAGTTGTCGCTTCGGCAGAAGATAAAAAGTCGGTCGGGAATACGGATATTTCTTTGTATGTGGAAAGTATACGAACCATATACGGCAGCCTTGTGAAAAATAAGCCCGATGGAATGCACGGCAGCATGGATGAGATGAAGCTTGAGGCGAAGGAGTGGAGCCTTCCTGGATTTAAAATCGTGGTGGATGAGGAATGGGCGGACTATGTAAGGCCTGATGTAAACTTTGTCATGTCTGAAAGGGGAGATGCGTGATGCGTATGAAGTGGCTGCCGGCAGGCATCGGGCTGTTCCTCATTGGGATATCGGTGGTATCCTTTGCTGATGAAAGGGTTTATGAACAGGCTGAATTTCCCCATGAAATCTGCGGAACATGGACGGATATTCATGGAGAAAGGACGTTGGAGATTACCCCCCGTGCCGTGAACGGAGATCTTTTGGACGGCATGTATGATGTGGCCGGCGGAGGGGTGAAAGGAGCAGTAAAAGCGGTGTTTCTGCATGAGGGACAGCCGGTCACGGAGCAGATCAGCTGGAATGTGATGAGTCCGAATTATAAAATACTGGTATATGGAAATCAGGTATACTGTCGTCTCACCGGAAAGCATTTTGAGTCTGTGGATGGTGTATATCTGGGAATGGAGATGAGAGAGGTGCGGCGTCTCTACGGAGAACCGGACTGCGAGGACGGGAGATTTCCATACCAGAGCTGGAGCTATGTAAAGGAAGGTGTCGGTGTACATTTCTATGGAGGGATTGTGGACGGCATACGGATTAAAAAAGGCAGCAGGAAAACGTTCGATCGTTCCGGGCTGAATGCGGACAGTTCCCGGGACAGTTACGCCGCGTACTATGCCGCGGGAGGACCGATGAATGAATTCTTTACGTCAGGCGAAGAGGATTCGGAATATATCAGCCTCTATGAAGACTGCGTCCATTTGATATCCGGTTCTTGTTAAGAAAGGCCGGACAGAGATATTTCTCAGAACAGGAAAAAGCAAAAGCGTACCGCGGACAAAAGTACGATACGCTTTTGCTTTTTTTGTGAAATTTTACAGCAGGGAGGAAAAAAAGGTCGCGCCTGCTACGGTCATGATACCGGCGATGCAGATGGAAAGGGAACTCATAGCGCCTTCCACCGGCCCCATTTCCATGGCCCGCGCCGTCCCCATGCCGTGGGAAGACGTACCCATGGCAAGACCTTTTGCAATCGGGTTGGTGATACGGAGCGCTTTCAGGATATATTCGCCCGCTATGTTTCCAATAATCCCCGTAAAAATGATGGAGGCAACCGTGATGGGAACATAACCGCCCAATTCTGAAGAAATACCCATTCCGATCGGCGTGGTAATGGATTTCGGCAGAAGCGTCACATAGGCTGCGTGGTCAAAGCCGAAAAGGACACATAAGAGGAAAATGGAAACAAGGCTGGACAGGACGCCGGAAAAGATGCCGAGAAAAATAGCGGACATATTATTCTTCAGCGTCTTCATCTGCTCATAAAGTGGTACCGCCAGGCAGATCGTCGCGGGCGTGAGCAGGTAATTGATATACTGGAGGCTTCTGTCCATGGTGGCATAATCGTAACCTGTGAATTTGATGAACCCGATCATCAGGACGGTGGACACTAAGAGCGGATTCAGAACAGGCGATCTGAATTTTTGCTGGAGATACATGCCCAGCCAGAAGGTGGCGATACTCAGAAATACGCCGATGTAAACGGAATTTTCAAGAAGAGAAATCATGGGAGGCCTCCTTCGGGTTTTCTTTTTTTTGTAAACGGGACAGGAGGAACTGCGCGGCAAATCCCGTTCCTGCCATGCAGGCGATGAGGGAGAGCACATTGGCCGCAATATATTGGAGGATGGCGGACTTCATAACGGGCCACGCCACTACAAGCCCCACGGCGGCGGGAAGGAAAAGGAACGCCATAATGCTGATGAGGAACATCGCTGTTTCCTTGATTTGCGCTACGTGGAGAATTTTGAACCGGAGCAGGGAAAATAAAATTAAAATGCCGTAAATGCTGGCAGGCACAGGCAAAGGCAAGAAATCATGGAGAAGTTCTCCGGCGAAAGAGATGGCCATGATGATGCCGAATTGTAAAAGATATTTCATGGACAACCTCAGGCAAGCACAGCGGAAATATATTGTATAATCATTTTAGCTGTGTTTTCATGACCCAGACGGATTGCGTCTATGCAGAGGTCGTAATATTTCGCTTCTCCCCAGTTTTCACCGGTGTGGAATTTATGGTAATCTTTTCTGTTCTGATCAGAATGGAAAACGATATCTTCCGCTTCTTTCCGGGAGAAATTCCAGTGCTTCATCTTGTAAGCAATCCGGGCTTCTTTGTCGCCATGGGTGAAAATGCTGACACAGTCTTTTCTGTTTCTGAAAATATAATTTCCGCAGCGTCCGATAATGACGCAGTCCTGATGGCCGATGAGTTTCGTCATTGCTTCCGCGGTGGGTTTGTTAATCTGTTTCACCGACGCACCCATGGATAAGGCCAGGAGAAATCCCTGGGCGGGAAGTTCGTCAAAGAACATGGGCATAGTGTCATAAATACCCTGCTCCCTGGCGAGCCCGGAAAGGGAGTCCCGATCATAAATGGGGATGCTGTAATGTTTTGCAAGCATGGCTCCGACGGTATATCCGCCGCTGCCGCTTTCGCGGGCGATGGTAATAATCATAGTGGACCTTCTTTCTTTTTGAATACTTTTCATTATACTACCAATGGCAAGCCAGCGAATTTCCTTTATTTTTGGAATAAAACCATATATTTCTAAACGAATAGACCGAAAAAATTATAATAAAATGTGAAATAGATTGATTATACATATGGATATAAGTATAATAATTCATGTGGAATAGTAGCAGACGGGGATGAATGATACTTTTCCGCACGAATCAGTCTGTTTATGAACCTGAGGGAATATGGCAGAGAAGGAAATTTGGAGACTTCGGTGCTGGCTCTCACAGGTATTTTTTATATGCAAGGAGAGGAGTATAGTATGAAGAAATCAGGGGTTTTAGGGCTGGCGGTATTGCTTGCCCTGGCAGGCGGCACGGCTCATGCGGCCGGTGTTTATGAGTTGGAAGGAGTTGTCGTTACAGCGACTAAAATTGAAGAGTCCACGGAAAAAGTGCCGGCCAGTATATCTGTGGTAACGGCAAAGGAAATTAAAGACCGCGGTTACCAGAGTGTAGCCCAGGCATTGGGGCAGGAACCGGGGGTTTACCTGTCGCCTGTAGCAAATGGCGGGATTTCCCTTCGCGGTTTCGCATCCAGCGATATCCTTGTCCTGGTAGATGGACAGCCTGTCAATTCCGGTTGGAACGGTTCTGTAGACTGGACGATGATCCCCGTGGAAAATATAAAGAAGATTGAAGTGCTCCGCGGTGCGGCCTCTTCTCTTTACGGCGGCCGTGCGACAGGCGGCGTCATTTCGATTACGACAAATACCCATGAGGAAGGGGTTCATGGGAATATGACGCTTTCTTACGGAAGCAACAGTACGACAAAACAGGTTTATGATGTATCTGTTCGTAAAGATAAATGGGATATCGGCGCAGGGTATGAAAAACGTAAAACTGACGGTTGGCGGGGATATTATGTGGATTCCCGCGTATCAAGCAGCACGGAAAATATACCGCAATTTGATGCGGGTAATTTACCTATTGACGGCCGCGGCAGGGTCATCCTTGGGGGACGCGGCGAAAAAGCGTGGACTTCTGAAAGTTACCATGCCAAGCTGACCTATCATTTCAATGATGACAAGTCTTTAACTTATTCCTACCTTCATACGGATCATAAATACAGTTATGAGCATCCCTTCACTTTGATTAAGGATGCTTCCGGAAAGAGCATTTTCTATGGCAGCGTTGTTTATCCCAATGGAAAAGGCATAGATTTTGCGCCGGGCGATTTTCTCGGATATGTGGGCGCGAAAGAATGGGGTATGCACAATATTTTTTATGATGACAATAAAAACCGATTCCATGTCCATGCAGGATATACAGATATCAAAAAAGACGGTTACAGCAGTGCCGACGGAGATGATGCGTGGCTGCCCATGACAGAAGAGGAGACTTATGCGTGGAATGGGGAAGGAGTACAGTCTTTTTATCCGAGCAAGACAAAAGACTTTGATTTGAATAAAACCTGGGAATTGGGGTCCCATACCCTGATCGGCGGCTTAGCGTACAGGGCAAATTCTTTTGACCAAACGAGATACAATCTGGCCCATTACAAAGATCACGGCAGTAAAATAAATGCTTATGAAAAACATCGCGGTAAAGACGAATCCCTGTCCGCTTATTTCCAGGATAAATGGCAGGCTTCTGAAAAATTTGCTGTTTACGCAGGCCTCCGTTTTGACCGCTACAAGAAATATGGCGGCCATCATGAATTCCTTACGACCGGTTATGTGAAGGACGATGAAGAAGGTATTTATAATGCATGGAGCCCGAAATTATCCTTAGAGTACCTTGTGGGGAATGATACCACTGTATATGCAAGTTATGGACATTCCTTCACGCCGCCTATACTCTACCAGGTGTATCGTTCTGAAAGATCCCCCATCAAGATTGTCAATGGCGTGCCTACGGCTTCTACAAGGGGATCTTTGCCCAATCCCGATCTTGACCCGGAACAGACGGATACGTATGAACTGGGATTGAAGAAAAAATGGAAAGACACCACTGCGAATATTGCTGTCTACAAAGCGGATACGAAAGATGCTATCCGTTATTTCTCCACGGGCAAAGCATCTGTTTACAACGGGGTACTCTATAAAAAAGGCTATTCCCAGTACAGGAACTTTGGCAAGGCAAAAAAGAAAGGCTTCGAACTCAGTGCTACCCATCAATTCTCCGATAAGGTAAGCGGCTATTTGAATTATGCATGGGAAACGGAATCCATTGATGGTGAACATAACTGGGATATTCCGAAACACCTTATCCACTTCGGCGCGGAGTTTACCAATAAGAGATGGGATATTCTTGCTGATGCCCAGTATGTCAGCGCACGCCAGGAACCTGATGCGGCAACAGGCGTGTACTACTCTGCGGGAAAATTCTTCATCGCCAGCTTATCGGCCAATTACAACTTTACGAAGAACACCGCTGCCCAGTTCTATATTTACAACCTTTTCGACAAGGTGATTTATGACAGCGAAGCGGCAAGCGGCAGAACATACACCCTTACACTGCGTCATTCTTTTTAAGGAGGCACGATGAAGAAAATATTTGGACTTGTTTTAGCAGTCGCTCTTTGCACTGCCGGCACCATATCGGCGAGACTTCCCGAACCGGTTTCCATGCCGCAGGATATCAAAGGAGCAAGTCCCCATAAGCCGGAAGCGGCGGTGTACTATCTGACGGAGCTTGTGAAAGAAGGAAAGATGACGGCAGAAGAAGCAGAGCGGACGGAAGTGTACATGATTTTCAGGAATGCCCGCCGTATGCAGGATTTGCAGGATGTGGAAGGGCTTTCCGAGGAAGACCGCAGGGCATATATGAAAAAGAAACGTGAACTGCGGGGAAATCCCCTTGTGGAATACGCCAACCGATGCGGATTCACTTTGGAACGGGCCAAAGAACTCATGGATCTTATGCATGACTCTGACAAAGGCACTTCATACTACGGGAAAGCCCGTCATCATGGATAAAATATAAAAAGGAACCTGCCGGCATAGCCGGTGGGTTCCTTTTATATCACAGCTTTTAAATTTTTGTCATTTTTGACATACTTGTGTCTCCCGGATTCCAAAAATGCAGTTCTCCCGCTTGGAGAGATTTCTGCACATCGATTGTCCGCTGGTTGGAAGAGCCTTTGAAGAGAAGGGTGATATCTTTTTTCGCGAGGACAAATTCGCCGTCCACAAGGATGTCTATATATTTTAGAAGCTCCATTGTTTCAGGCATAATCTTTGCGAAATGACCGAGTATTTCCTTATCGAAAAGATAGCCGGAGAAGCACCAGAGATCTTTTTCCGGATAGGTTTCCTTGAATCGTTTCACCAAGGGCAGAAGTCCCTTTTGGTTGACCGGCTCCATGGGCTCGCCGCCGAGGAGAGTCATGCCCTGGTAGCAGTCCTGCCCCAATTGTCTGATGATGTAGTCTTCCGTTTCTTTCGTGAAGGGCTTGCCGTAGTGAAAAGACCATGTATCCGGATTGAAACAGCCTCTGCAGTGGTGGGTGCAGCCGGAAACGAAAAGGGAAAAGCGGATGCCCGGCCCGTTGGCGATATCATATTCTTTGATTCCGGCGTAGTTCATAAATACCTCGCGATAGGGAATAAAAACGGCGCTCATACAGGATGGCGCCGCCTTGTTTCAATAATGGTGATTAAAGGTGGAGGACTCTGTCTTTGATTTCCTGTGTGCGGCCCTGGTTCCAGAACTGGGTGCCGATGTATCCGCATGTCCTTCTTGCCACGGACATGGTGTGCTGGTCGTGGTTGCCGCAGTTCGGGCATTCCCAGATGAGCTTGCCGTTTTCATCATCAATAATCTTGATTTCTCCGTCGTAGCCGCACTGCATGCAGTAGTCGCTCTTGGTATTCAGCTCCGCATACATGATGTTTTCATAGATGTACTTCATGACGGCAATGACAGCGGGGATGTTGTTCTGCATATTCGGCACTTCGATGTAGGAAATCGCGCCGCCCGGGGAGAGCCGCTGGAAATCGGATTCAAATTTCAGCTTATGGAAAGCGTCGATATGTTCGGCCACATGGACATGGTAGCTGTTAGTGATATAGTTTTTATCCGTGACGCCGGGGATCATGCCGAAACGTTTCTGGAGGCATTTGGCAAACTTATAAGTGGTGGATTCCATAGGAGTGCCGTAGACGGAGTAACTGATATGTTCGGCGGCTTTCCATTCGGCGCATTTATCGTTCAGTTTCTGCATGACTTTCATGCCGAATGCTTTGCCTTCTTCCGTGGTGTGGGAAACGCCCAGCATTCTTACGCACATTTCATAAAGGCCTGCGTAGCCGAGGGAAATGGTGCTGTAATTATTGAAGAGCAGTTTATCGATGGCTTCGCCTTTTTTCAGACGGGCGAGAGCGCCGTGCTGCCAGAGGATAGGGGCTACGTCGGAAATGGTGCCCAGAAGTCTTTCGTGACGGCAGCGGAGAGCCCGGTGGCAAAGTTCAAGACGGTCTTCAAGGATTTTCCAGAATTCATCCATATTTCCTTCTGCCGAGCAGGCTACGTCTACCAGATTCAGTGTGACAACGCCCTGGTTGAAACGGCCGTAATATTTATGCTCGCCATTTTTACCAAGACCTTCCGTGTCGGGGGTGAGGAAGCTGCGGCAGCCCATGCAGGGGTATACGTCGCCGTTTTTGTATTCCTTCATGATTTTCGCGGAAATATAGTCGGGAACGAGACGTTTTGCTGTGCATTCCGCAGCAAGTTTCGTCAGCTCATAGTAGGGGGAGTCATCATGGATATTATCTTCATCAAGGACGTAGATCAGTTTCGGGAATGCCGGTGTGATCCATACGCCTTTTTCATTCTTTACTCCCTTCATTCTTTGGAGAAGGACTTCTTTGATGATCATGGCGAGATCGTCACGGGTGCGGCCTTCCGGTACTTCATCAAGATACATGAACATGGTGACGAAAGGAGCCTGGCCGTTACAGGTCATCAGAGTAATGAGCTGGTACTGGATTGTCTGAATACCGCTCTTAATCTCTTCATGGAGACGGGCTTCAACAATTTTGGAAATGATTTCATCATTCATGGATTCGCCGGTCAGCTTCCGTTCTTCGATGACTTCCTTTTTGATTTTCTGACGGCTGATATCGACAAAGGGCGCAAGATGGGAAAGCGTAAAAGACTGGCCGCCGTACTGGTTGGACGCCACCTGGGCAACAATCTGGGTCGTTACGTTGCAGGCGGTGAAGAAAGAATGGGGTTTTTCAATCATCGTCTGGCTGATGACAGTACCGTTCTGGAGCATGTCTTCCAGGTTAATGAGATCGCAGTTATGTTCTTTCTGCGCGAAATAGTCGGCATCATGGAAGTGAATGATACCTTCATCGTGCGCCTTGACGATTTCTTCAGGAAGAAGAAGGCGGCGCGTGAGGTCTTTGGATACCTCGCCGGCCATATAGTCGCGCTGGGTAGAATTGATGACAGGATTTTTATTGGAGTTTTCCTGTTTTACTTCTTCATTATTAAGTTCGATCAGAGAAAGAATACCGTCATCGGTGGTATTGCTCTTGCGGGAAATTTCGCGTTTATAACGATAACGGACGTATTTCTGTGCTACTTCATAGCCGCGCATTTCCATGATGCCCGTTTCTACCATATCCTGGATATCTTCGACGTTAGCCGCGTGGGGATAATTGGAAATTTTCTTCGCGATATTATCCGCAATCGCGTGGATCTGGAAATTATTCATCTGATGGATGCCGGCGACTTCATGATTGGCTTTGCCGATAGCGTTGATGATTTTCGTGATATCGAAAGTGACTTCCTGTCCGTTTCTTTTGATGACATTTGTGCGGACGATGACGTTCTCTTCATTTCCCTGTTGCATGACTACACTCCCTATTAATGATTGGATATAATAAAATTAAAATAACACGTACAAAATATAGTTTTTACTTCTGTTGTAATACAACATATTGTATCGTGATTTATAGTACAACATATTCACAGGAAATGGAATAGGAAAAACGAATTAAAAAAATACCATTATTTTTCAAAGCTGCGGAAAATCAAAAATATGGAAAATGCAGGCATGTCGATATGGGGCGGAAAGGAGACAGGAGGCTTTGGCGTTTCACGAAACGTTTCACAATGGAGATACTCATTCAAGATTTTTTCTATAGGCACCTATAGAGAAGAAAATACTATATATAGTAGGAAAGGAAATGAAATTTCCATAAACGGTATGAGGGGATAAAGTCTTATACCGGGGATAAAAGAAACAGCGGCAGAAAAGAAAAGGGGAACGATGATTTTAAAAACGATGATTCTAAAAAGGAAGAGAAAGCCTTCTTTCTTCTTTGCCGGCGGGATTGTGCTATAATGGAACAAATATTATTATCTTTTGGTTTAACCGTTCATATTCTTGAGTAAAAATTTTTATATGAGATATACATTGATTAATCAGAGGAGCGCCGGCTTTCATGAGAAATTCTGAAATTCGCAGACAGCATAAAGAAAAATCTTCCACGGTAAAAAAGATTTTTCTTTTTCTTTTCATTATTGTTTTTATTGCAGGCGCCGGGGCGGCGGCAGGTTTCTTTCTGTCGGTGAGCAGCGGGCTTCCGGATATTTCCGCAAATATTGCACCGGATGCGTCATCCCGCATTTATGATGCCAAGGGGCGGCTTATTACTACGGTTCACGCCGAGGAAAACCGTCTCCCCGTGTCCATTGATGAAGTGCCGGCTAATTTACAAAACGCATTTATTGCGGTAGAGGATAACCGCTTTTATGAACATCACGGCGTGGATCCTCTCGGTATCATCCGTGCCGTTTTCAGAAATATCATCAGCGGCAATGCCACGGCGCAGGGGGGGAGCACCATTACGCAGCAGCTGGCGCGAAACGCTTTCCTTTCGCAGGAACAGACGCTGAAACGCAAGTTGCTGGAGGCTTTTCTTGCCTTAAAGATAGAGCGGCAGTATACCAAAAAAGAAATTCTGGAAATGTATATGAACCAGATTTATTTCGGACAGGGCTGTTATGGTATCCAGACGGCATCTAAAGTGTATTTTGGAAAAGACGTGAAGGATTTGTCTCTTGCCCAGTGCGCGCTTATAGCGGGTCTTCCGAACAGTCCGAATTATTACTCTCCGTTCCACAGTGTGGAAGCGGCAAAACAGCGGCAGTCCATCGTTCTTGATCAGATGGTGAAGTATGGGTACATTACCGAGAGTGAGGCCGCTGCGGCAAAAGAAGCGGATATCCATCTGGCCCGGCCCCAGGAACAGCGGGGAACGGATAGTGTGGCGTCTTATTTTGTAAATTATGTCATTCACTTGATCAGCGAAAAGTATGATTCCGATGCGATCTACAAAGAGGGCCTGCAGATTTACACTACACTGGATCTTGATTTGCAGAAGGAAGCGGAAGCGGCCCTGAAGAAAAATCTTCCTAATGCCTATACGGATGATAATAATCTGACTCAGCCCCAGGGTGCCCTTGTTTCCATAGAAGTGGGAACGGGATATGTCCGTGCCATGGTAGGCGGCCGCGGACAGGATCATTTTAACCGTGCTGTGCAGATGACCCGCCAGCCGGGTTCGGCTTTCAAACCTTTTGTCTATCTGACGGCATTTGCAAACAAAGTAACGCCTTTCGACATTCTTAGTAATGAAACGAAAGATTTCGGCGGCGGCTGGACACCGAAGAATTACGGTGGCACTTCCGGCGGCAGTGTAACCGTCATGGAAGCGCTTGTGAAGTCCATGAATATACCTACGGTCCATCTGGCGGATCAGGTAGGCATGGGAAAAGTTATTCAGACGGCAAAAAATGTGGGAATTTCCACCTTAGTTACCGAGGGTGAATACAGTGATACGAACTTGGCAACAGCTCTCGGCGGCCTTACCTACGGCGTGTCCGTCTGGGATATGGCAAAAGCATACAGCGTGTTTGCAAACGGCGGCAAACTGGTGGAACCGACAGTCATTATGAAAGTTGTTGACCGCAATGGAAAAGTAATTGAAGATCATTCCGGCGCGCGGGAAAGTACACAGGCCGTTGATGAAGCCTCGGCATGGACATTGACGAGCGTGCTGGAAGAAGTCATCTCCCGCGGAACTGGCGGAAATGCATATATCGGACGGCCGTCGGCAGGAAAGACAGGGACTACTGATGATGAACATGACGCATGGTTTGTCGGATATACGCCGGATCTCTCCACGGCTGTCTGGGTCGGCGATGACACATCCACCAATGCGGGGTATACCGGCGGCACCATTCCGGCGGCGATCTGGCGCGATTATATGTACGAAGCGGAAAGCGGTTACACCGTGAAGAATTTCGAAATTCCTGCATCCGTAAGAAGCAGTATGGAAAAAGCAAGAGCCGCGCGGGCGAAGCAGGAAGCGGAAGCGGCGGAAAAGAAGAAAAAAGAAGAAGCGGAGAAAAAGAAAAAAGCATTGGAGGATAAAGTGAAATCTGCGGGGAATAAACTTCTTGACAGGATTTCGGGCCGATCGGCAGAAAAGTCCGGGGAAAAACAGTAACAGGAAGAAGATAAATTGACAAAGGACAGGACGTTTCGTAAAAGGCGTCCTTTTCTCTTGCAGAAAATATGAAAACGGGAAAAGGAATATGTGTTATGTAATGATAAAAAGTAATGAAAACAGCATACATTTATGCTAAAATTACAACGGACTTTCTTTTTATAGTTAGTGTCTGGGATATATGCTAAAATTGCTTTGGTAAGTAAACATATTTAAGATTTGAGAGGAGATGTTTTTCATGAAATGGAAGGCTCTTGCTGCATGCACCCTGGCCGGACTGGCGTTGATTGCTGCCGGCTGCGGCGGCGGTGACAAGGCGGCTGCAGGCGGTGCGAAAGCGGGCGGTCAGGATCTGAAAGGCAAGAAGTTGGTGATGTATGTGTCTTTCCATGAAGACACGGCGAAAGAACTGGCGGATCTGTTTAAGAAGCAGACCGGTGCAGATGTAAGCTTCATCCGTCTGCCGACCGGGGAAGCTCTTGCCCGTATCACGGCAGAAAAAGACGCACCGAAAGCGGATATCTGGCTCGGCGGCACGGCGGACGCCCATGCGAAAGCGGCGGCTGACGGACTTCTGGAAGCTTATAAATCCAAGAATGCCAAAATGATCATGCCTGAATACCAGGACAAAGACGGTTTCTGGTATGGCACGTATCTGGAAGTTTTGGCAATCGGCTACAATGAAAAACGTTTCAATGAAGAGTTTAAACCGAAAGGCGTTGTCGCTCCGACGACACTGCAGGATCTTCTGAAACCTGAATTCAAAGGGGAAATTATTATGCCTGATCCCCGTAAATCCGGTACAGGCAACACCTTTATCAGTTCCGTTCTTCAGAATATGGGTGAAGAAAAAGGCTGGGAATATCTGAAAGCGCTGAAACCGCAGATAGCGCAGTTCACTCCTTCCGGATTCACACCGGGACAGAAAGCCGGCGCCGGCGAATATCTTATCACTGTCAACTTTATTTCCGATCAGAATCTGGTCAGCGCCAAGGGACAGAAACTGGTGAGCACCATTTACGATCAGGCAGGCTGGACAGTATGTCCCGTAGGCAAGATTAAGAACAAAGCCAATGAAGATGTGGCGAAAGCGTTTATTGATTTTGTCCTTACCAAAGAAGCGGGAGATATCCTTGTAAAGACGACGAACGGCATTGCCTGCAATCCGGAAGTGGCTCCGCCCCAGGGCATGAAGCCGCTGAAAGAGCTGCCGCTGTTCAAGACTTATGATTTGGTCAAGGCGGGCGCCGATAAACAGAAGAACTGCGATACATTCTTTGCTGAATAATATGTCTGTCAAAAAGCTGCCTCCACCAATGACGGTGGGGGTAACTTTTTATCTATTACTTTTACTTATTTAAGAAATAGTCTGCTTTATACCTGCCCTTCCCTCGCCGATGGAAAAGCCGGAAGGCACCTGCTGTTTTAAAGAAATAAATCCTTTTTATATCTAAGGAGTTTTGTATGAATGAAAAAGAGTCCGGCCGCGAACACACCGGAATCGCAGCGGAGATGAAAGTGCTTCTTCGGGAGCCGCCGCTTCTCATCGGTATTCTTGCCGTATTCCTTCTGTTTGCCGTATTTATTATTTATCCTTTTGTGAAAATTCTTCTCGTTCCGACATCGGCAGACTGGATGCGCGCCGTCACGGATAAGGAGTTCATCGAGGTATTCAGCCACACGATCTTCTCGTCCTTTGTTGCTACGGCGACGGCTATCGTTTTCGGATTCATTTTCGCTTACGGCGTGAATTACACGAATATGCCGTGCAAGCGTTTCTTCCAGGTGGTGGCTCTGCTTCCTACCATGGCGCCGTCCGTTGTCAGCGGTCTGGCATTCATCATGCTTTTCGGCCGCCGCGGCTTTATTACATGGGAAATGCTTCATTTGAAGGTGGATCTTTACGGACCTGTTGGACTTTGGGCAGCGCAGACTATCGCTTTTTTCCCGCTGGCGTACATCACCATTTCAGGTGTCTTGAAAAATATCAGTCCGAATTTGGAACTGGCGGCACAGAACCTGGGAGCAAAAGGGTGGTACCTTTTCCGTACGGTGACCCTCAGACTGGCGACGCCGGGGCTGGCAAGCGCGTTCCTCCTGGTCGGTATCAACTCATTGGCGGACTTCGGCAACCCCATGCTGGTCGGAGGTAATTATCATGTTCTGGCCACGGAGGCATACACACAGGTCACCGGTGCCTGGGATCTTCCCATGGGCGCCACGCTTTCCGTATTCCTTGTCATTCCGACACTCATTGTTTTCTTTGTACAGCGGTATTATCTGGAAAAGAACTCTTATGTTACCGTTACGGGAAAGCCCGTGGCAGGCCTCATCCGTGTGACGGCGGGACCGGCGGCAACATGGTGTTTCTTTACTTTCTGCATGCTTCTCAGCCTGGGCATCCTTATGATTATCGGCGTGGTTGTGCTTTTTGCCTTTACCGTTTCTTTCGGTGCGGATTACACCTTCACTCTTGAGTATTTCAAAGAAGGCGTCATCAACTCCAATGTCATGGTGAACTCCTGGGTGGCATCCATGTCCACGGCGGCAATCAGCACGGTCTTCGGCATTGCTCTGGCGTTTCTGGTGCTCCGTAAAAAATTCCCGGGAAGAACAGTTATGGATTTTCTTGCCATGCTTCCCGTCTCTCTGCCGGGGACGTTTATCGGTCTTGCCATGATTCTCGCCTTTAATGACGGACCGCTTGAAATGACGGGTACGCTTGCTATTATCATTCTCGGTATGGCTCTCCGCCAGCTGCCGGTAGGATATCGGCAGGCCGTGGCGGGGCTGAAACAGATCGAAGGCTCCTTAGAGCAGGCGTCTACCAACTTAGGGGCAGGCAGCTTCACGACTTTCCGGAAAATTGTGCTGCCTATGCTGAAAAATTCACTTTCTGTCAGCTTTGTATACGCGTTCATGCGTTCCATGAACACCTTAAGCACCGTTATTTTCCTCGTGTCACCGGAATGGAACCTGGCGTCCATCAATATCATGAGCCTGGCAAATCAGGGATTCCTCCCGACTGCCAGCGCCACTGCCGTAGGCATCATGCTTGTTATTTACCTGACTTTCGGTGTGGTAAAACTGATACTCCGTGACAAGATCAATATCTTTGATTTATAATCGCTCAAAGTTTACAACAGAGGTGGAAATATGTCAGACTTAGTATTGCAGCTGAAACAGATCAATAAATATTTCGGTCGGAGCCATGTCATCAAAGACGTGAACATTGATTTTGAAAAGGGGCATTTCGTTACATTCCTCGGGCCGTCAGGCTGCGGGAAGACCACGCTTCTCCGCATGGTGGCAGGTTTCTATGAACCGGATGATGGGGAAATACTTCTTAACGGCAAACGAATCGAAAGGATTCCTCCTTACAGCAGAAATACGGCCATGGTATTTCAGGAATATGCCCTCTTTCCGCATATGAACGTTTTTGATAATGTTTCCTATGGACTTCGTGTGAAGAACCGTCCGAAAGAGGAAATAGAAAGACGTGTCAAAGAAGCGCTTGACCTCATGCAGCTCAAAGGCATGGAGGACCGTTTCCCGAACCAGATGTCCGGCGGACAGCAGCAGCGTGTTGCTGTGGCCCGTGCCCTTGTTATGAATCCTGAAGTTCTTCTTCTTGATGAACCGCTGTCCAATTTGGATGCGAAGCTGCGCGAAAGCGTCCGCGTGGAACTCCGTGATATTCAGAAGAAGATGGGGCTTTCCACGATTTATGTCACTCATGACCAGTCGGAAGCGCTTTCCATGTCGGACATGATTGTTGTTCTGAAAGGCGGCGTCGTCCATCAGACAGGATCGCCCCAGGAGATCTACTTTGAACCGAAGACGCCGTTCGTGGCGGACTTCATCGGCACGACAAACCTCCTCAGCGTAAAAGGGCTGGGAGAAAATACTGTTTCTTACGGAAACGACAGAATTCCCACTACGAAGAGCGTAAATGCAGGGCAGGAATACTGCCTGAGCATCCGTCCCGAATGTCTGAAGTTGGTGAAAGAGGCCGTTGACGGGCAGGTGAATGTAAAAGTCACCATTCAAAATAAAATGTTCCTTGGAGAAAAAATCCGCTACTTTGTCAATGACAGTCTTGGCAAGGAATGGATTATCGATATTTACGACCCCGGCAGGACGATCCTGGAAGGCGAAGCATATGCCGCTTTCCCCTTTGAAAAGGCATGGCTCATTGAAGATCTGACGGATTGAAATGAAAAAAGAGCGGAGTTTCCGTAAAAAGAAACGACGCTCTTTTTTGTCTGCCGAAAAGGCATGAGTGGAGGGGTTGTGACGAGGTACAAAAATATTTTGTCACAGCCTCTTTATAATTGGCTATTGTAGATCCCTCAGCAGATCGTTTACATGAGAAGCGGCTTTCACGTTCCTGTATTCTTTCACCAATATGCCTTTTTCGTCAATGATGAACGTGGAGCGCTCGATGCCCATGTATTTTTTTCCGTACATGCTCTTTTCTTTCATGACGCCGTACAAATTGCACACCGTTTCCTTTTCATCAGAAAGGAGAGGGAAATTAAGTTCATACTTGTCGCGGAAATTGCAGTGCTTTTTCACGCTGTCGCGGCTTACGCCAAGTACGGAATAACCCCGCTTCTTAAATTCTTCCAGATTAGCGCGGAATGTCTGCGCTTCCAGCGTGCACCCGGAAGTATTATCTTTCGGATAGAAATAAAGAATCACCTTCCCGCCCTTGTAATCGGAAAGGGAAATATCCTGTCCGCCGTCAGACGGAAGTGTGAATAGGGGCGCTTTTTTGCCCACCGTAAGATCTGCCATGATAACCTCCTTAAAGAAATATATTTTCTTTCATTATAGTATGGGGGAGACAGGATGTAAAACGGAGAAAAAGCTGTAAAAATAATCCTCTCCCGGCAGCTGAACAGCAAGCATAAGGAGATATATGAATCGCAGACAAAGATGGTATAATGAATTTATACACAGGGAAATCGCATAAATTGACATTTTAACATCCGGAGATAAAAATGTCTTTTCATGAAGAGCTGAATCAAAAACTGAATGTATTCTTTAATCGTGACTGGTTTGTTGAGTTGTCGGAACAGGAAGAGGAAAAGATGGAAGAACTCGCGGCCGGTCTTGTGAAAGATTTTGGCTGGGATACGGTTTTTCATGCAGCGTTCAAATAGCTGAAAGAAAACTGCCGGACACCGGAGTCTGTAATGAATTTCGCACATCTGTATTGGGAATCCTGGTGGTGGAATTACCCGATTGAAGAGCCATACAGGTTTATAGGATACTTCTATTACAGGATTGGTATGGATGTGGAAGAATATGATTCGGATCAGGACATATTGGACAGCCTTTCGTGCAGTATATTGACCAAGTCGGGATATAAACAGGCTGACTTGTATGAGAATCCATACTATATTCCGGAACGGGATCCGCTCATGATACAGGCGTTAGAAGAATATATAAACAATGAGAAAAACAGAAATTATCAATGCGGAAGAGAAGAAGCCGGACGGGGATAGGATTCATTGATTTCCGAAGCGGTGTATGGAGATAGGTGTGCGGTTGTAGGAATATCCATTTCTGAAAAGAAACAGGCAAATCTCGGTTTACAGAAAGTTTAGCTTTATACAAGACGGTGGGGTGACGAGACAATCCCGCCGTTTTGTTTTTACCGTTCGGTATTTTGTTTGCATATGACTGCGTTCTTCCAGTTTATTTCCGTATGGCAGCGGACAGGTTTTTCGGATTTATTCCGTATATTTAATTTCTTTATTGACAGATAGACCCCAGGGGGGTATAGTCTAATTAGAAAGAAGATTTTCGATTCAGCAGTAAGAATGAGAGAGAGTACGAAAAAGCAGAGAGGGAAATGAAATGGAAGCGAAGGAGACAAAGCAGATGGCCGGTATGGAAATGGGAGAAGCCTGCTGCCGTACGGAACGGACACCGGCAGAACAAAAGAAACTGCTTACCCGCCTTAAGACGGTGGAAGGGCAGATCAGGGGCATACAAAAAATGGTGGAAGCCGACGCGTATTGCCCTGATATCCTCATGCAGGTATCGGCTGTATCCAATGCGCTGAATTCTTTTAACAAACTGCTCCTGGCATCCCACATCCGAGGCTGCGTTTCCGATGATATCCGCGAAGGCCGGGACGGAAAAGTGGATGAACTCTGCACCATGCTCCAGAAATTAATGAAATAATTTTTTGACAGGAAAAGAAAGAGATAAAAGATGAGACAATATACAGTCACAGGCATGACCTGCGCAGCGTGCCAGTCCCATGTGGAAAAGGCAGTCGCTAAAGTACCGGGGGTCTCTTCGGTGGCCGTGGCGCTCCTGACAAATTCCATGGCGGTCGACGGCACCGCATCAAACGAAGAAATCATCCGCGCCGTTGAAAACGCGGGGTACGGAGCGCGGCTCAAAGGTGAAGAAAAGAAAAAGAGCTCCGCTTCAGAAAAACTGGCACAGGAAGCGGAAGCCCTGGCCGACCATGAAACACCGAAGCTCAAAAGGCGCCTCATATGGTCTGCCGTATTTCTTGCGCTCCTCATGTATATCACCATGGGGCACAATATGCTCGGCTGGCCTGTTCCCGCATTTTTTGACCATAATCATCTGGGACTTGCTCTGACAGAAATGTTCCTTGCCCTTATCGTGATGTATGTCAATAAGGATTTCTTTCTTTCCGGCGGGAAATCCCTCGCCCATGGCGCGCCGAATATGGATACCCTCGTGGCGCTCGGCTCGGGAGTTTCCTTTCTCTGGTCGCTCTATGTCCTTTATAAGATGACCTACCTCCTTACGCAAGGCACATCGAATGCGGATCTCATGGGATTTTACCATGACCGGCTCTACTTCGAGTCCGCCGCCATGATTCCTGCTCTCATCACCGTAGGGAAAACACTGGAATCCCTCTCCAAAGGCCGGACCACCGATGCTTTGAAAAGTCTGATGAGGATGGCGCCGAAGACGGCGTTCATCGAAAAAAACGGGCAGGAAGTATCCGTTGCCATCGACGAGGTGCAGCCGGGAGATATCTTTGTCGTAAGACCGGGAGAAACCATTCCCGTAGACGGCGTGATTATAGAAGGTACGACAGCGACGGATGAATCCGCTCTTACGGGAGAATCCGTTCCGGTGGACAAAGCGGAAGGCGACCCCGTGAAAGCCGCCACCATAAACCGTTCCGGATTCATCCGTGCCCGTGCCACCCGTGTAGGCGAAGACACGACCTTCTCACAGATCATCCGCATGGTCAGCGATGCGGCCGCTACAAAAGCGCCGATTGCAAGAATCGCTGATGCCGTGTCCGCCGTCTTTGTACCTGCCGTTATCGGTGTAGCCGTTCTCGTCATGATCGTGTGGATACTCCTCGGCGCGCCCGTGGCGAAAGCATTGGAATACGCCATCTGCGTCCTCGTCATTTCCTGTCCCTGCGCGCTGGGACTGGCAACGCCCGTTGCCATTATGGTCGGCAGCGGCGTAGGCGCGAAAAACGGCATTCTTTTCAAAATAAGCGAATCTCTTGAAAATGCGGGAAAAATACAGATCGTCGCGCTTGACAAGACCGGTACCGTTACGGAAGGGAAGCCGAAAGTTACCGGCATTTATCCTGCGGGACATATGACGGACGATGAACTTCTCCTTCTGGCGTATTCGCTGGAATGGAAATCCGAGCATCCCCTTGCCCGGGCCGTTGTGGAAAAGGCGGAAGAAAGAGGCATGAGTCCGAAAGAAACTTCCGGATTCCAGGTTCTTGCGGGAAACGGCCTTGCCGCTATTATGGACGGGGACACGATTCACGGCGGGTCGGAAACCTATATTTCCACGCTGGCGGATATACCGCAGGATATGACAGAACTCTCCCGGGCATTGGGGGGGGAAGGGAAAACGCCGATTTTCTTTGAACGGAACGGGATCTTCTTGGGGATTATAGCTGCCGCCGATGTGATTAAGAAAGACTCCGCCCAAGCTGTTAAAGAACTGCAGCATATGGGGATCGAAGTCATCATGCTGACAGGAGATAATCAGCGGACGGCAGACGCCATCGGGAAAGAAGCAGGCGTTGACCGCGTCATTGCAGGCGTCCTTCCTGACGGGAAAGCGGCTGTTATCAAAAACCTGCAGAAACGGGGAAGGACGGCTATGGTAGGGGACGGGATCAATGATGCGCCCGCGCTTACCGGGGCAGATATCGGAATCGCCATCGGCGCAGGGACAGATGTGGCTGTCGACTCCGCCGATATCGTTCTTATGAATTCCAGGCTCACCGATGTTTCCGCTGCCATCCGATTAAGCAGGAAGACGCTGAAAAATATTCGTGAAAATTTATTTTGGGCCTTTGCTTATAATATTCTGCTCATTCCCGTGGCGGCCGGCGTATATCCCATGATTTCCATAAATCCCATGTGGAGCGCGGCGGCGATGGCTCTTTCCAGTGTCACCGTCTGTCTGAATGCCCTTCGGCTGAATCTGTTTAAAGTCCATGACAGCGGGAAGGACAAGCCTCTGAAGAAGAAAGCGCTTCTGCTGGCGGAAGTGCCTGGTGCAGAAACCGGCACTGCTATAGAGAAGAAAGAGGCGGCAGGAAAGGAAAGGGCGGCTATTATTTCCGTAGAAGGCATGACCTGTGAAATATGCGAGCACCACGTGGAAAATGCGTTGAAGAAAATAAAAGGTGTTGTGGAAGCAAAAGCGGATCATACCACAGGAAAAGTAAATATGACCTGCTCGGCCGATCCTAATGAAGAAACCGTGAAGAAAGCAATTTCCGAAGCGGATTACATTTACAAAGGAATGGTATTTCCAAAGGAGGAAATGAAAATGAAAGAAACAGTAAAAATTGAAGGCATGATGTGCGGCCACTGCGAGGCGGCAGTAAAGAAATCGCTGGAAGCCCTTGACGGTGTGGATCGCGCGGAAGTGTCCCATGAAACGGGCACCGCCGTACTTACTCTGTCCAAAGAAGTCGCTGATGCGGATGTACGGAAGGCTGTCGAAGACAAAGATTACAAATTCGTAAGCATCGAAAAATAAGATCAAAAATGAAAAGCCCGCGGGAGAAAATAAGATCATCGCGGGCTTTTCATGTGTCCGTCTTGGGACAGGTTTTGTATTAAATGTTTATTTTCGTGGTTAGGAATGCGGGAACGGAAAGCTGATGCAAAACAGTATAGAGGGTGGAATCCGTTATCGCAATGTATTGATATGAAATGTCCTGTAAGCCTTGTTTGCCTTTTCAGAAAAAACGGGAGAGCGGTATTTCTGCAAGCCGATTCCCTTATACAGTAAAAAAGGACGGCTCGCACCGTCCCTTTTCAGGAGTATAAAAAAATAAAGGAAGTTGGAAAGGAGTGATTTTCGCTTGGGAGTGCGAAAATTTCCCAACGGCAGAACCGTTTCATGAATCCGCTTCTGCCTGTAAGTAGTATATCACAAATAAATGATTTTGAAAACTACTTTCAATTATTTTTTAAAATTTTTTATGGAAGCGGTATTTACAGGAAAAGAAATAACAAAGAACTATTTTTTTCTTATGATTGATGCAGATGATTTCCAAATCACTGCCGGAGGAGATTATTCTGTACCGGCGGGTGAAAAAACCCGTGCGGCAGCCCCAAGAATCCTTTCTTG
>OGQE01000295.1_pt1 | contig 58789 bp, 52 predicted proteins | sample 1553131 | NCBI WGS metagenome assembly OGQE01 (sample SAMEA2579929, study PRJEB22360) | human gut metagenome | biome: human gut; feature: human-associated habitat; material: faeces | place: Denmark | collected 2008/2010
GCACCCGCGCCTCGGCGCGAGAATGTGCCAAGGCACATTCTTTTTTATTACAATTACAGCAGCGGTGCAATCAGACGCAGCACGCACTGTCCAAACTTCATCGCCGCCGACTGCTTCTTCGCATACTGCTCTGTTACTTCCCTGCACACCGGGAAAATATCTTCAAAATCCTCTCGTACCTTCCGCACAGCCTCACACCGATGCAGAAAAACGCCATTTTCAAAATGGAAATACAGACTTCTGTAATCCAGGTTGATCGTGCCGACCGTCGCTGTCACATCGTCGCTGACGCACTGCTTTGCGTGGAGAAAGCCCGGTGTATACTCAAAAATCCGCACACCCGCCGACGCCAGCTGAGCATAGTAGGAGCGCGTTACCCGATAGACGAGCTTTTTGTCCGGGATGCCCGGCGTAACAATCCGCACATCCACACCGCGCTTCGCTGCCAGGCACAGCTCCCTGCTCATCTCATCGCTGATAATCAAATACGGCGTTGTGAAATAAACATATTCGGAAGCCGCCTTTACAACGCCCATGTACACATTTTCTCCCACCGGTTCGCCGTCCAGCGGGCTGTCTGCATACGGTTGAACGAAGCCGGAGGCACTGTCCGCCGCAATATTCGCATCCGACTGCGTAACACCCACGCTGCCCGCCAAACCCGCCTCATGCGGCTGCGCACCATCCTGCAGAAAATACGGTGTATAGTCTGTATCCGTACCTTTAATCGCATTCCACATTTCCAGAAACATCACAGTCAGGCTGCGCACTGCATCCCCTTCCAGCCGGACGCCGGTATCCTTCCAGTAACCATATGGATGCGTGATGTTAAAATATTCGTCCGCCAGATTATATCCGCCCGTAAAACCGATTTTCCCATCGATCACGGTAATCTTTCTATGATCGCGGTTGTTCATAAAAACGTTTAAAACCGGCATCAGACGGTTAAACACGCGACACTGAATGCCTTCCGCTTCCATTCGCTGAATGAAATCCGTATTGATAAATCCGATGCTTCCGATATCGTCATAAAAGAGACGAACCTCCACGCCTTCTTTTGCTTTCCGTGCAAGAATTTCTTTTAACTCCCCAAACGACTGCTTGTCCTCAATCGCATGGTATTCCATAAAAATAAAATGCTTTGCCTGGTTCAGCGCCTGCTTCTGAGCTTTAATCCCCTCCGACGCTTCTTTATAAAAAACGACATCCGTATTCTGATAAATCGGATATTTCGCATAGTTCCAGATATACGCCGCTTCATTCGCCGCCATCCGGTCCGTCTGCTGCAGCTTTATCCGAACCGCTTTGTCCTGTATCAGCAGCCCGTCCAGACTCTGATCAATCCGCTCAAACCGCTCCCGCACCAACTGCGTCACTTCTTTGCGTCCAAACAACAGATACATGCCGAGGCCCAACACCGGAAACGCCAGAATCAGGATAATCCAGGGCATTTTAAACGCTGCATTTGTCCTGCGGCCATAAAGCAGGATCACGACAACCAGCGTAAGCACGCTGGTCGCAACCGAAATCCATGTCGAATATCGGTTTAATTTCATCGCCTGTACGCAAATCCATATAACCTGTAACAGTACCGACAGCGCAACGAACACAAGCCTTCCAATACTGTTTTTTACCGCTGTCTTTTGTTCTGCACGCATCTTCATTTTGTCTACCCGTTCCTTTCCATCCCTTTTCTGTCAAACTGCCACGCTCCGAACGCTTTCCGCCATCCGCTGCAAAAGCTTCTTCCGCTATCTTAACATGAGTGTACTGTCAGTTCAAGCTGCGATTTACGCAGGTCCCCGCGTATTCCGAAGGGTTGCGGAATGCGACACGCATGAGTGCTTCATTGATATCTGTTCTGCTCCAACACTTATTTGTGAAAAATACCCCAGAAAAGGGAGGATGCCAGGCAACCCGATGTCGCCTGGCATTTATTATGAAAAAGCTATTTGAAAAGTTGTGTTACTGTCATTGATTGGCTTGCTGTATCTTATGGTTTTAGTATAGAAACGGAAAGTGACGAAACCGTGATGGGCAGAAAAACATTCCGTTAAAGAAATATGAATAAAAAATGAACGCCGCTTATGTGTCCTCGCGGAGCATTTTTATCGTATGGAAACGCAGTTTCCTATACGATAAAAACGGACGGTCGGAAGATTCCGACCGTCCTGCTTGATCTGTTTGAATGATCTGTTACTCGGCTGATGCTCAAGCCTTGTCTACAGAACCGAACAGTTCCATTTTTTCTTTTACAGTAGCCTTGATCGCTTCGAAGCCAGGAGCCAGCAGCTTACGAGGGTCATAACCCTTGCCCTGCTCGTCTTTGCCTTCTTCGATGTACTTTCTGGTAGCTGCAGCAAATGCAAGCTGGCACTCGGTGTTAACATTGATCTTAGCAACGCCAAGGGAGATTGCTTTCTTGATCATGTCAGCCGGGATACCTGTGCCGCCGTGAAGAACCAGAGGAAGCTCACCAGTCAGCTGCTGGATAGCATCCAGAGTTTCAAAGGACAGACCCTTCCAGTTTGCAGGATATTTGCCGTGGATATTGCCGATACCAGCTGCCAGGAAGTCTACGCCCAGATCAGCGATTCTCTTGCACTCGTTGGGATCTGCGCATTCGCCCATACCTACAACGCCGTCTTCTTCGCCGCCGATTGCACCAACCTCAGCTTCGATGGAAACGCCCTTTTCATGAGCAGCCTTAACCAGCTCAGTGGTCTTTTCAACGTTCTCGTCGATCGGGTAATGAGAGCCATCGAACATGATGGAAGAGAAGCCAGCTTCCAGACACTTGTAGCAGCCGTCGTATGAGCCGTGATCCAGATGCAGAGCAACGGGAACGGTGATGTTCAATTCCTCGAGCATACCGTTAACCATGCCTACAACGGTCTTGTAGCCGGTCATATACTTGCCTGCGCCCTCGGATACACCAAGGATTACAGGGGAGTTCAGCTCCTGAGCGGTCTGCAGGATAGCCTTTGTCCATTCCAGGTTGTTGATGTTGAACTGACCAACTGCATAATGGCCAGCTTTTGCTTTGTTCAGCATTTCTGTAGCAGATACTAACATCTTATTTACCTCCATAGAAATAAAATTATTATCTAACCGATGCTATTATACCCTATCTTTTTCAAAAAAGAAATACGGCATACGCATTTTTTTCCTCTTTTTCCACTTTTTCCACTAAATCAGTACAGTTCACTGTGCTTCGTTTTCTTCTCCCGGCACCATGATATGCAGCGCCTGCTTCTGGTTTTCGATGACGATTTCTGTGTGCCTGCCGCCGAATTCGCCGTCCAGCGTCCACGCGACCTCTTCCTCTGTCTCCACCTTCAGCCAGGAGGTCTTAAAGCAATACATCTGCGCCGTGTCGATATCGCGCTGCGCCAGGGCAGCAAGCGTCTGATTGAGTTCGTCCAGGCTGCGCGGAACCTTTACGAGCGTCACCTCAAACATTCCATCGCTTAAATCCACATATTTTCCGGTAATTCCCTTAAAACCTCCCACCGAAACAGAATTCGTAATCATTCCATACAAAAAATCGTCCTCGATGACGGTGTCCTGCGTCGTAATTTTCATGTGGTAGGATTTGATATCCCGGAGCTTTTTCATGCCCTCCAGCAGATACGCCATGTGCCCCAGCACATTTTTGACATCCTGACTGGTTTCATAGGAGACCTCTGTAAAAAGTCCGAAGGCCGCAATATAAACAAAGGTTTTTTCGTTAAAGGAACCGATATCGCAGGCAAACATTCTGCCGCTGACTGCGATTTTAGCAGCCTCGGCCATGTTTTTCGGAATATTCAGGCTCTGCGCAAAATCGTTTGTGCTGCCTGCCGGAATATACCCGATCGGGCGGCGTCGAACACTCTTCATAATGCCGGTCACCACCTCATCCAACGTGCCGTCTCCGCCGCTGCATACCACGAGGTCATATTTTGCCGTTCTGTCTGCCGCAAGCTCCACGGCTTCCCCTGCATACTGAGTCGGTCTTGCTGTCACGACATAGCCTGCCTTAACGAACGTATCAATGATATCCAACAAATTATTCCGGATCTGTCCTTTTCCCGCCCTGGGATTATAAATAAAAAGAAGCTTTTTGTCGTCCATCCTTTCCCTCCTTTCTGCTTTTTTATTCTTGTTTCGCCCCTGCGCTCCCGTAAAGTGTACTTGCTTCTATAACAACAAGCTTACTCTGGAAAATAGAAAAAGGGCAGCCACTTTCTGGTGGACACCCTTTCGTTTTCTTTATTCTGCCGCGCTGCTTAAATAATTTTCCATTCCGAAAATCGCGTCGTCTTCATCCGTTCCGTCTGCAATCACGGTTACCTTTTCGCCGGGTGCAAGCGCAAGGCTCATCATTCCCATGATGCTCTTCGCGTTCACTTTTCTGCCTTCAGACTCCAGATAAATATTGCTGGCATGCTTGCTTGCAACCTGCACCAGCATTGCTGCCGGGCGAGCCTCAAGCCCCTGCTTCAGCTTTACTTCCACAGTTTTCTGTTTCATAATAAAACTCCTCCTTTTAAGACCTCATGGCATCCGCCAGTTCACATAATTTCCGCAAACGATGATTTACGCCCGATTTTCCAACTGGAGGATCCAGATACATCCCCAGCTCCTTAAGCGGTGCTTCGGGATACTCCAGACGTACTTCAGCCATCTGGCGCAAGCTCACCGGCAATTTTTCAAATCCATATTTTTGCTGCAAAAAAAGAATGTCGTCAACCTGCCTCGCCGCCGCTGTCACCGTCTTGGTAATATTGGCAGTTTCGCAATTGACGCGCCTGTTTACCGTATTGCGGACTTCCCGGACGATCCTGGAATTTTCAAATTCCATCAGCGCCACATGCGCCTCAACCACATTCAGAAAATCCGAAATTCCGGCTCCTTCTTTTATGTAAACCACATAATACTTTTTTCGCTGTACAATCCGTCCTTCGATCTCGAACTCGGTCAAAATCTCCAGAATCTGCTGTGCCTGCAGCGGTCTGCTGCATACAATTTCCAGATGATATCCTTTCCCGGGATTGCTCATCGAACCGGCTGCCAGAAACGCGCCTCGTAAAAACGCTCTCTGGCAACAGGAATTTCGGATTAAAAGCCTGCTCACCGGACATCGTAAACCATCCTGTAGGCTCTCCTCACCGGACGTCGGGCTGCCTGTCTGATCCAAAAATTTGATCCCCTGCAGAATCCTGCGGATCAGTTCCGGGTCATCTATCCGACAGAAATATCCGGTTTGCTGATTTTCCTGTTGTACACGGGTTTCCGTACTTATATTAAATGTTTTCTGTAATAATGTAAAGCATTTTCTCACAACGAGCGCATTTTCCGCATGAATCTGCAGAAAAGTCCCCGTCGTACCGACGCCGATGCTGCCGTTAAAATGGAGAAGTGCTGCCAGCTCCGCCAGCTGGCAGTGCCTTGCCGGACTGATGTGCCGATACAGCTCTTCTTTTACTCCCGATGAAAATGACATATGAAATATCCTTAAATATCCCTGTGGCTCAAAGATACTCCATACTTGGCTTCCCTGTTGCGAAGCTTTCTATAAAGCTCATTGGCCAGCGTTACGCTCCTATGTTTGCCGCCGGTGCAGCCGATTGCCACCACCAGCTGGTATTTGCCTTCTTTAATATAATTTGGAATCAAAAATCGCAGCAGATCTGTCAGCTTGTCCAGAAAAATCCCCGCCTCCGGAAAGCTCATGACATAATCCTGAACGCCCCTGTCGTTGCCGGTCAGATATTTCAATTCATCTATATAAAAAGGATTCGGCAGGAAACGGACATCAAATACCAGATCCGCATCTGCCGGGATTCCATGCTTGAATCCAAAAGAAAGAATATTGATCATCAGACTGCTGTACTCTTCATTTTTTACAAAAATCCGATCCAGCTCCTCTTTCAGCTCCCGGGTCAGCAGCTTGGACGTGTCAATCACATAGTCTGCATCCTTCTTAACCTGCTGCAGGATTTCCCTTTCTTTTTCAATTCCGTCTTCGATTCTCGGATTTTCTGCTGAACACAGCGGATGCATCCGTCGGCTCTCTTTATAACGTTTCACAAGCACTGCATCAGAAGCGTCCATAAAAAGAACTTCGAACACCATACCGTTTTGTCTTAAACAGGAAAGTGTTTTTTCTACCCTGGCAAAGGACTGATCCGTGCGGACGTCCACGCCGATAGCAACTTTTGTTATTTCCGTATTCGGTGTGGACAAAAGCTCAACGAACTTGTCGATCAGCTGGATCGGCAGATTGTCCACACAATAGTATCCCATATCCTCCAGCAGTCGCATCGCGGTGCTTTTGCCGCCGCCGCTCATGCCGGTTACCATTACAAATCTCATTTTTCAAAATCTCCCAGGAAAATCACTTCCGGCTCCAGCGTTACGCCGAATTTTTCCTGCACTGTTTCTGTGACTTTCTGAATTAGTCCCGCCACGTCCGCAGACGTCGCATTTTTTCGGTTGATGACAAAACCGCAGTGCTTTTCGGAAACCTGTGCGCCGCCGACACTCGCTCCGGCAAGTCCGGCATCCATAATCAGCTTGCCTGCAAAATATCCCTCCGGACGTTTAAACGTACTGCCCGCACTCGGATATTCCAGCGGCTGTTTTTCCCGACGCTTTGCAGAAAGCTCCTGCATCGTAGCAGAAATTTCGCTTCGGTCGCCTTTTTGCAGCTTTAAAACAGTGCTGAGCACCACACAGGGCTTTGTTTTTACAATGCTCGTGCGATAGCCGAACGCCATTTCTTCCCTGTTGTATACACGACATCTGCCATCCGGCTCCATCACCTCTACCGACTCTGTCACACTCGCAATCTCACCGTTGTAAGCGCCCGCGTTCATCCGGACTGCTCCGCCAATCGTTCCGGGGATTCCCGATGCAAATTCCAATCCGGTCAGCCCTGCTTCCATCGCGCTTCTCGATACAGCGGAAAGCATCGCGCCTGCGCCGCATCGGATCGTAGCTTCGTCGATTTCAGTCTTTAAAAATTCCCCCGCCAGATGCAGGATCGCGCCGCGGTAGCCCCGGTCACCCACCAAAAGGTTACTTCCGTTTCCGAGCAAAAACCACGGCAGCGCCTCTTCCTGCAGCCAGGCAAGCACCTGCGCCAGCTCTTTCCTCGTCTCAATCACAAGAAAATAGCGCGCAGGACCGCCTGTCCGGAATGTCGTATGCCTGTCCATCTGTTCTTCTGTTAAAATCCGCTCTTTCGGCAGAATTTCATTTAATCTGTCACTCAAATGTCCTGACCAGCCCTTCTGCTCCGGCTTTGCGCCGGATACGTTGTTATTTTATGCGGATCTTTTGCAGATGATACCGGTATTACTCCAATACCAGTCTGGCAGCGCCGTAAATACCAGCGTCATTGCCCAGAGTTGCCAGGGTAAACAGTGCGCCACGGCAGCCCTTGAACGCATATTTCTGGTAATATTTCTGAATGTAACCCAGCAGCACATTGCCGGCTTTGGAAACACCGCCGCCGATTACGAAAATCTCCGGGTTGGAAACATTGGCAACCAGCGCCATCGCCTTGCCCAGATACCAGCCAAAGTCCTCTGCAACCTCGGTTGCTACCGTATCTCCTGCTTTAACCGCATCCCATACGTCCTTTGCACTCAGGTCGTCCTTGCGCATTATGCTCGGACGGTCATCCTTTGCCAGCTTACGCTTTGCCATACGGACAATACCCGTTGCGGAAACATATTCCTCCAGGCATCCGCAGTTGCCGCAATTACAAGGCTCTGTCTCATCATCATTGACATGCATATGTCCGATCTCGCCTGCGGCTCCGGTTGCACCGGCAACCATCTTACCGTTGATGATAATACCGCCGCCAACACCAGTTCCCAGGGTTACTACAACGACATCCTCATACCCCTTTGCGCCGCCCTGCCAGGCCTCGCCCAGTGCTGCTACGTTGGCGTCATTACCAGCTTCTACCGGCATATTTAAAAGTGTCTGCAGCTCTTTTTTCAGGCTCATGGTTCCCCAGCCAAGATTGACTGCACCATAAAGTGTGCCCTCAGAGTCAACCGGTCCCGGTGCACCGATGCCGACGCCGACTACCTCTGTACGGTCCATTTTACGCTCATCCATTTTTTTGAGGATGCTCTTTGCACAGTCCGGCAGAATCGCTTTGCCGTCATCCTCTGTCACCGTAGGGATTTCCCACTTTTCCATCAGATCGCCGCTGGTGTTAAAAAGACCAAGCTTTACTGTCGTTCCTCCTACATCTACACCAAAACAATACTTACCCATTTTATTTTCCTCCCGCTTCTCGCGTATTTTCAAAAAGCTTTTCAGCTGTCTGATCTATGATGATGCCTTACTCTTTTGTACGATCCGCCAGCCGCATCGCTGTACGGAGCACTATTGCTTTCATTTCCGAACATTTCGATATGCCTGACCGTTTTAGTCCTCATCCTCATCCTCGTCCTCATCCCGCTTACGTGCAAGGGAATTCTGGACTCTTGTATACAGCTCCTGTGCTGCATTGTATCCCATCTTTTTCTGTCTGTGATTGACAGCTGCCGCTTCGCAAATAATTGCCAGGTTTCTGCCGGGACGGATCGGAATGTTGTGGCAGACAATCTTGTTGCCCAGATATTCCGTATATTCCTCTTCCAGTCCGAGACGGTCGTATTCTCTGTCCTTGTCCCACTCTTCCAGACGGATTACGAGGTCGATATTCTGTGTCTCGCGGACACTCGAAGCACCGAACAGCGCCTTGACGTCCACAATACCAATACCGCGCAGCTCGATAAAGTGCTTTGTGATATCCGGTGCGGTTCCGACCAGTGTTTCCTCACTGACCTTGCGAATTTCTACAACATCGTCCGTTACCAGACGGTGTCCTCTCTTAATCAGCTCCAGCGCCGCCTCGGATTTACCGATTCCGCTCTCGCCTGTAATCAGGACGCCTTCGCCATATACGTCAACCAGTACGCCGTGCACAGAAATGCAGGGTGCCAGCTTGACATTCAGCCAACGGATCAGCTCTGCCGTAAACGAACTTGTCGCACGCTTGGTCATCAGAAGCGGAACGCCTTTTTCAATGGCAATTTGCCGAAACAGCTCATCCGGATGCAGTTCACGACAGAAAATAATGCCGGGAATCGGGTAATCCAAAAGCTTCTCCAGCATCTCCTTCTCTTCTTTTTCCGACATTCTCTTAACATAAGAGTATTCTACGAATCCAATCACCTGCAGACGGGTCGCCTCAAAGTGTTCAAAATAGCCCGCCATAGGAAGTGCCGGTCGGTTGATATCCGGCAACGTAACCTTAATCCCCTTCAGATTGATTTCAGGAGTCAGATTTTCCAGCTTCATTTTTTCCGCAATCTTCAATAAACTGATGCTTGCCATAATCCATCCTCTCTTTTCCAGGACATGCAGACAGTAGTTCCTGACATCAGGAACTCTGTTTTTATGCCATACTTTGTTTTATTTTATCACAGATCATTATTCCCGGCAATCTTCCTCTTGGTGGTTATGAAAAAATTCATAGATTTCTTCCGCCACGGACATTGGCAAATCTGCCTGCATCGCAATCTGCTCTGCCGTCGCGTCCCGGATCTCATAAATCGATGGAAAGCTTTTCATCAGCGCCTTTCTCCGCGCAGGGCCCACGCCCGGGATTTCATCCAGCACGCTCTTGACCTGATCCTTGCTGCGCAGTGACCTGTGGTATTCGATTGCAAACCGGTGCGCCTCGTCCTGCACTCTTGTAATCAGCTTGAAGGCTTCAGAATTGCGGTCGATCGGCAGCTCCACATTGTGAAAATAAAGTCCTCTCGTCCGATGGTTGTCATCCTTTACCATGCCGCAGACCGGAATGTTTAAATGCAGCTCGTCCAGCACCTGCTGCGCGATGTTGACCTGCCCGCGTCCGCCATCCATCAGCAAAAGGTCCGGAAACCGTGCAAAGCTTCCGAACTCCCCGGACAGATTTTTTTCTTCCAGCTCTTTCGTCTCTTTTAAGCCGTGTTCAAAGCGTCTCGTCAGAACCTCGCGCATGCAGGCATAGTCGTCCGGTCCTGCTACCGTTTTGATTCTGAATTTTCGGTAATCGCTGCGCTTGGGCTTGCCCTTTTCATAAACGACCATCGAGCCGACATTTTCAAAGCCGCTGATGTTGGAAATATCGAACGCCTCCATCCGGTCGAGCATCGGTAAATCCAGCAGCTGTGCGATCTGCCGCACCGCACCGACCGTACGCGCCTCGTCACGCGCAATTCGCTCCCGGTCTTTTTCCAGGACGAGCTTTGCATTTTTTTCCGCAAGCTCCACCAGCTTTTCCTTCTGTCCCTTCCGCGGCACGCGGATATATACCCTCGCGCCCCTGCGTGCGGTCAGCCATTCTTCTAATACCGGTATGTCATCTATTTCTTTCTGTAAAATCAATTCCCGCGGTACGAACGGTGTTCCGGCGTAAAACTGTTTCACAAAATCCAGCAGAATCTGCGCCTTATCCGAATCCTCCACATGCGTCATATAAAAATGCTCGCGCCCGATCAGCTTGCCGCTACGCACGAAAAACACCTGTACCACTGCGTCGCTTCCGTCCTTGTCCAGCGCGATGATGTCCTTATCCTCCCCGTCGCTGTCCGTGATTTTCTGCTTCTGGGACACCTGCTTTACGCTGTTGAACAGATCGCGGTACCGGGCGGCTTCCTCAAATTCCAGGGCCTCCGCCGCTTCTTCCATTTTTTTCTGCAGATCGTTTAAAATCATATTATAATTGCCGTTTAAAAACTCCAGCGCCTTGTCCACATGTGCCCGGTACTCCTCGCGGCTCACATAATCCTGACACGGAGCCATACACTGCCCGATGTGATAATTTAAGCACGGGCGCTCCAACCCACAGTCCCGTGGCAGTACCCGGTTACAGGTACGCAATTTGAACAGCTTATTTAATAGCTCGATCGTATCCTTGACCGCCGCCGCAGAGGTAAACGGCCCGAAATACTTCGATTTGTCCTTTTTCATCAGTCTGGAAAACTGCACGCGCGGATATGCCTCCCCGACTGTGACCTTAATATAGGGATAGGTTTTATCATCCTTGAGCAGTGTGTTGTATTTCGGATTGTGTTCCTTGATCAGATTGTTTTCCAGAACCAGGGCTTCCAGCTCCGAATCCGTCACAATATATTCAAACCGGGCTATCTGCGTTACCATCTTTTCAATCTGTGGTCCGCGGTTAATTTTCTCACGGAAATACGACTGTACTCTGCTGCGCAGGCGAATCGCCTTGCCGACATAAATGATATTGTCCTGTGCGTCGTGCATCAGGTACACGCCGGGCTTCTGCGGCAGTTTTTTCAGCTCTTCTTCTATTACAAACATGTCGCGTTCTCCCCTTCTAATACAGCAGGGACTATGTTTCCATAGTCCCTGACAAACGTTCTTTCACTCCGGTTCTGCCGCCATGCTTAACACTTCGTGTATAGCATTTACGATGAGCTTCCCTATTTCTTCTCGTCGTCCGGAAGGGAGGCTCCTGAAAAACGTCCTACCGGTCCTTTATTCTCCGGCTTCGGCGTCGGAGGAATCCAGGGCTTATCCTGTTCCTGGCTCTGTTCGGTGTCAGATGGATCCGCCGGCTGCTGTGCATCTCCCGGCTGCTGTGTATCTCCCGAGAAAAAGCTGTCTTCTCTTTCCTGCTGCTGGCGTGCGAACTCTTCCCATGGCTTCGGCGTGGAAGACTGCGGCTGCGCTTCGGTGTCTGTGCCCGATGCAGGTGCTGTGCCATAGCTGTTTCCTGAATCGGACTGACTCGGGTTCGCCGTGTCTGCAGTCTGTTCTGCCGCCTTCATCTGCGCGCCGGCAGTCTGCTCCGGTTCTTCCTGCGGCAGTCCCTTGGCCTGTCTGTAGATCTGCATAAATTCCTTGCCGGTGATCGTCTCTTTTTCAATCAGATGCGCCGCCAGCTGATCCATCACCTCACGGTTTGCGGACAGCAGCTCCAGTGCTTCCTGATAACATTCTTTCAGGATACGCATGACTTCCTGATCGATCTCAGCCGCCGTCGCATCGGAGCAGTTTAAAACCGCCCTGCCGTCCAGATACTGGCTTTCTACGGATTCCAGCCCAATCAAACCAAACTTTTTGCTCATACCGAAACGGGTTACCATAGAGCGTGCCAGACCGGTCGCCTGCTCGATATCGTTCGAAGCGCCTGTCGTTACCGTATCAAATACAATTTCTTCCGCCGCGCGGCCGCCCAGATAGCCGACCAGCATATCATGGATTTCCGCCTCGGTGTTTAAATACTTTTCTTCTTCCGGCACATGCATGACATAGCCAAGAGCCCCCATCGTACGGGGCACGATCGTGATCTTCTGCACGGGCTCGGAATTTTTCTGCAATGCCGCAATCAGCGCATGACCTACTTCATGATAGGATACGATCTTACGCTCCTGCGCGCTCATGATCCGGTCTTTTTTCTCCTTGCCGACCAGTACCTGCTCGACCGCTTCAAACAGATCCTTCTGGCAGACATATTCCCTGCCCTCTTTGACTGCATTGATCGCAGCCTCGTTGATCATATTGGCAAGGTCAGAGCCGACCGCGCCGCTCGTCGCGAGCGCAATTGCATCGAAATCAACCGTTTCGTCCATCTTGACGTCTTTGGCGTGCACCTTGAGGATCTCTATGCGTCCCTTTAAGTCGGGCTTATCTACGATAATCCGGCGGTCAAATCGTCCCGGACGCAGCAGTGCCTTGTCCAGAATCTCCGGACGGTTGGTCGCCCCCAGAACCAGAATTCCCTTCGAAGTATCAAAACCATCCATCTCAGAAAGCAGCTGGTTCAGCGTCTGCTCACGCTCTTCATTTCCGCCGCCGTACTTGGAATCTCTGCTTCTGCCGATTGCATCAATCTCATCGATAAAGATGATACAGGGCGCATTTTTCGTCGCTTCTTTAAACAGGTCGCGCACACGCGATGCACCGACACCGACGTACAGCTCGATAAAATCGGAACCGGTCAGCGAAAAGAACGGAACCTTCGCCTCTCCGGCTACTGCCTTTGCCAGAAGCGTCTTACCGGTACCGGGAGGACCGACTAACAGCGCACCCTTGGGCAGCTTTGCGCCGATCTTCACATAGCGCTGCGGATTGTGCAGGAAATCAACAACCTCCTGCAGCGACTCCTTTGCTTCGTCCTCGCCTGCTACATCCTTAAACGTGATTCCGGTTTCTTTCTGTACATAAACCTTTGCGTTGCTCTTGCCGACGCCCATAGGGCCGCCTCCGCCCATCCGCCGAAATAGCAGACTTAAAAGCAGCCACATAACGACAATCGGAAGCACATAGGTCAGGATCATCGTCAAAATCAGTCCGGAGCTGTCCGGAACATCCTTGCCGTAGCTTGCAACCTTATATTCTTTTAAGTACGCCGTCAATGCATCATCCGACTGTGCCTTACCGGTATAATAGGTTACCTCCGGCATCGCAGAAAACAGTGTCTTCTGGTTTGTCTGCTGCAGTTTGAGATAAATCGTATCGTCATCCCAGGTAACCTCTGCCGCCTTGCCGTCTTCTACCAGCTCCTGAAATTTTCCATAGGTGATTTCCTGATTGGTTGCATTATTGATCATCCGCATAAACAGACTCATGGAAATCAACGTCACAATCGCTGCAATCGCCAACAGGATCAGGCTCGTCCGCCTCGGATTGTTCTGTTCCGATCCCCCGGAACCGTTCGGTCCCTGGGATCCGTTGCCGGAACCATTTCCACTTCCGCCGTTAAACGGGTTCATATTATTATCCATTCGATTTAACCTTTCTTTTCGTCCGCTTCATGCATGGAAGCCACGATAGTACCATAATTATAGACATTTCGATAGGATAAATCAATACGCAAAGTCCAAAATAGAATTCTGCTCTACGGCTCAAACGCGCTTTTTACCGATATGGATTTCCGGAACCGCCACATTTTCATAAACGATATCCTGATCCTCTCCGCACACCTCTGCAGGGTCTGCGTCGTCATCTCCTTTTAAGTGAATCTCCGGAACTGCCAAATTTTCATTTTCCACTTTGTATTTTGCCGCTTTTTCTTTTCTTTTTTCCCAAAACATCATTTCTCCCCCTTGCTTTACAGGAAATTGATAAACAGCGTAATGACAAGGCTGTTGATAAAATCCGCAAACAGGCTGCCCACAATCGGGATCAGCAGATATGCCTTTACAGACGGCACATATTTTTCACACACTGCCTGCATATTTGCCATCGCATTCGGTGTAGCCCCCATACCGAAACCGCAGGTACCGGAACAAATAACCGCCGCATCATAGTCTTTTCCCATGACGCGGAACACTACAAAATAAGTGTACAGAAACATCAAAAGCACCTGTCCTGTCAGCAACAGGAGCATCGGCACAGCCAGCTCCGCCAGCTGCCACAGCTTCAGCGTAATCATCGCCAAACCAAGGAACATGGAAAGACTGATACCACCGATGCCATTGATTTCTCCCATATAGATAGGAAATTTCCCAGTATATTCACTCAGGTTCCGCATCACGGCGGCTACGATCATCGCACCAATATAAATTGGAAACGTCATTCCTGTCATCGATAAAACCTGAGACAACACCGTTCCGATTCCCATCGCCAGAACCAGCTGAAAGAATGCAGCCGGATACTGTTTTACATGGCGTTCATGTTTTTTATCTTCTTCCAACAGAAGGCTGTCATCCTCAGGAATCGCCGTTTTCAAAAGATCGCGCTTTTCAACCAGCCGTTCGCCGAGCGGTCCGCCCATCACGCTGCCTGCCACCAGGCCAAACGTCGCTGCCGCCGTACAAACCGTCGTTGCCCCGGAAATCCCGAAGTCCTCCAGCACGGGACCAAACGCACCCGCCGTACCGTGTCCGCCCGTCATCGGAATCGAGCCGGTACACATGCCGACCAACGGATCGAGGTGCAAAAACTTCGCCAGGCCTACCGCAGTTCCGTTCTGCAGCACGATCAGACCGATTACCAGTCCCAGAAAAACAATCATGGATTTCCCGCCGCTTTTCAGAACCTTCAGATTTGCCTGAAAGCCTACGGAGGTAAAGAAAAACACCATGAATACTTCTTTTAAAATATCATCAAATACAAACTCCGCAATTCCCGTCACATAGCAGATACACGTTGCCACTGCAAAAATAACACCGCCGATTACCGGCGCAGGAATACAAAACCGCTCCAGCAGCCAGCACTTTTTTCTTAAATATCTTCCAAGCATCAGAGCAAGCACTGCAACTGCCATTGTCTGATACATATCCAGTTCAATTCTCACTCTTTTCTCCTCTGCTCTCATAATACCGCTCTGCACCTTTGTGGAACGGAACCGAAATTCCGGCTACAGCAGCGTCTGCGTCCGTAATCAGCTCCACCGGCAGCGCAAAATCCAGCTCCTGCTGTTCCTCAAATAAAAGTGCCGTCAGTTCCTCCACCACCTCTGCAGAAACGCTATCGCTCGCCAACAAGACCGCTTTTACGCCAACCGTCGAAACATCCTCTTCCTGTCCCGGATAGGTTCCAGCTGCAATAATACAGCTGTCATAAACCGGATAGCTCTTTTTCAGACGTGCCGCAGCAGCGTTGTCAACATTCAGGAACCGGATTCCTGTCCGCTGCGCCAGATTCGTAATTGCAGCCGTCTGCACTCCTGCCGTACAGAAAAATGCGTCGATCGTTCCATTTTCCAGCTCCTTCGCAGCCTCTGTGTAATTCAGGGAAACTTCCTCCACCAGCTTTTCGTTCAGACCGTATGCCGCCAGAATCTGCAGCGCGTTCTGCTTCGTCCCGGACTCTTCCTCACCGATGCTGACCCTGTGTCCTTCCAGCTCTTCCACCGTCGAAATTTCAGAGTCTGCGCGCACCACAATCTGACACGCTTCTTCATAAACGCCCGCTACAGCCCCGAATCCACGGATCGGCTCTGTTCCCTGAAACTGCCCGGTTCCGTTCCAGGCATCCTCCAGCAAATCCGCCTGACACAGCGCGAGCTGAATATAATTCTGGGATAAAAGCCGGAGGTTTGCAGCCGATCCGGCGGTCGTACGCACCTCAATCTCCCTGTTGTTCGTCTCGGATTCCAGCTTTGCAAACGCATCGGAAAATGCCTGATACGTTCCTCCAAGTCCCGCAGCACCCATTTTCAGCCGACCGCTGTCCCTGCCGCAGCTAGACAGCAGCAGAAGCGCCGCCAGAAAAATTCCAATTCTTTTTTTCATTCTGTCTCCATTCCTATGCCATCATTTCCACCAAACAATAGAATGCACGCTCTGCAAGCATTCTATTGTCATGAACAATAGAATACACGCTCTGCGAGCATTCTATTGTCATGAATCATAGCGGAAAAAGCCTGTAAAATCAAGCGTCAGTTCCTTTCCGCGAAATATCTGCAGATTTTTTCTCAGGAAACGGTAGATTTTTTCTTTCAATGCGTTATATAATTGTGTCAGAGTTTGTCGTGACGAATCCGTCACGATTTTTCAAGTAACTGCTACACTAAAGTTTACACAGGGAGTTTCTTATGAATATCGGTTTTGACAATCAAAAGTATCTGCAGATGCAGTCTGCCCATATCCGCGAACGAATTTCCATGTTCGGGGATAAACTGTATCTGGAATTTGGCGGCAAGCTGTTCGACGACTATCATGCGGCCAGAGTACTGCCCGGATTCGAGCCGGACAGTAAATTAAAAATGCTGCTCCAGTTAAAGGATCAGGCAGAAATCGTCATCGCGATCTCCGCCAGTGCGCTGGAAACCAACAAAACACGCCGTGATCTCGGTCTGACTTATGACCTCGAGGTGCTGCGTCTTACAGAAGCATTCCGCAATATCGGTCTTTACGTCGGAAGCGTTGTCATCACACAGTATGCCGGTCAGCCCGCTGCGGACCTGTTCCGCAAAAAGCTCGAAACCCTCGGCATCCGCTGCTATATCCACTATATTATTGAAGGTTATCCGACCAACGTGGAAAAAATCGTCAGCGAAGAAGGCTACGGCAAAAACGATTATATCGAAACCAGCCGTCCGCTCGTTGTCGTAACCGCACCCGGACCCGGCAGCGGCAAAATGGCTACCTGCCTTTCCCAGCTGTATCATGAACATCTGCGCGGCGTCAACGCCGGCTACGCCAAGTTCGAGACATTCCCGATCTGGAACCTGCCGTTAAAGCACCCGGTCAACCTCGCCTATGAGGCTGCTACCGCTGATTTAAACGACGTCAACATGATCGACCCGTTCCATCTGGAAGCTTACGGCGTTACCACCGTCAACTACAACCGCGACGTTGAGATTTTCCCTGTTCTGAGCGCTATTTTTGAAGAAATCATGGGCGAATGTCCTTACAAGTCCCCTACGGATATGGGCGTCAACATGGCTGGCAACTGTATCATCGACGATGAGGCCTGCAAGGAAGCCTCCAAACAGGAAATCATCCGCCGTTATTACAACTGCTTATGTGACTTAAAGCGCGGAAACTCCACGCCCGCCGTTTTGTACAAGCTCGAGCTTCTGATGAAGCAGGCTGGAATTACCGTTGCAGACCGCAAGGTAATCGCTGCTGCCATGAACCGCGAAGAGGCTACCGGCGCTCCCGCCGCTGCCATCGAGCTTCCTGACGGCACTCTGGTGACCGGCAAGACCTCCGACCTGCTCGGCGCATCCGCAGCCTGCCTGCTCAACGCCTTAAAGATTCTTGCAGGCATCGATCATGAGATCCATCTGGTATCTCCGGATGCGATCCACCCGATCCAGACCCTCAAGATCAACTATCTGGGCAGCCAGAACCCCCGTCTTCATACGGACGAAATTCTGATCGCACTTTCCATCAGTGCTGCAACCAGCCCGGACGCTGCCCGCGCCCTGAATGCGGTTCCGCTCTTAAAAGGATGCGAGGTTCATTCCTCCGTCCTGCTTTCCTCTGTAGATGAGGGCATCTTCAAAAAGCTCGGCATGCATCTGACCTGCGAACCGAAAAATGAAGAGAAAGATGTAAAAAAACAGTAAACAGGATTTCCCTATGAAATAATAGAATACACGCTCTGCGAACATTCTATTGTCATGAATTAAAAATGGCATCCACTCTATCGTGGATGCCATTTTTTACCATTTTTTTACAGCTTCTTTTTATAATGCCCGATAACCGTCACGCCCTCATTCATAACAATAAACGCATGCGGATCGTATTTGAGCACAATGTTTTTCAGCTGGCCGACCTCGTACTTGGACACGAGAATGTAAAGCATGTTCGACTTTTCATTCGTGTAAGCGCCCGTGCTTTCCAGACGAGTAATTCCTCTGTCCATCTTCTGCAGGATTTCCTGCTCCAGTCCCATGTCGTCCAGCTTCGTGATAATCCGCACCTCGACGTTAATGTTCTGTGAATGCTCGTGATCGACCGCAAACGCGCTGACCGCCGCGTAGATCAGAGAATAAATCACGGTGCTGACGTCAAACAGGAACAGGCAGATTCCGTAAAGTACAGCGTTCGTGATGATATTGACCTTGCCGACGCTGATATTTTTTTTCCATTTGATCAAAAGCAGCGCAATAATATCAGTTCCACCCAGCGATGCCCCCATCCGAAGCGCCGTTCCCATGCCGAAGCCGCACATCAGGGCACCGATCACCGTGCTGCCCAGAATGTCATTATGTAAAAGCGTCTCCGTCGGAATCGGGATAAACGACAAAAATATCGTCACCGCTGTCAGACAGCAAATCGTTTTTACGAAAAACTGTTTTCCAATATCTTTCATACCGAGTAGAAGCACCGGAATATTGATCGCATAATAAATCAGACCCGCGATATCAAAATTCTGAATCGGCAGATGCAGATAACTGACCAAAATCGTTCGTACAATCTGGGCAAAACCCATAATGCCTCCACTGTACAATCCTGCCGGGACGATAAACAAATTGACGCCCGCTGAATAAATTGCCGCGCCCCCGATTGCGATCGCCAGCCGTTTGGATTCTTCTGCAATTTCTCCTTCCAAACGCTGAAATTGTCCCCGTTTTTCTTCTTTTGTCTTTCCCATTCCTGTCCTCCTGCTTTTCCCTGCAGATTTTTATTGCACCAGGCAATCCCTGTATTCTTATGATGTCGGGGTCAAAAGCCCCTACCTTGATGCCTGCGGATTATTCCGTGCTGTGCACTCCCACAACCCTGGCATCATTCTTATTTTACTATGTCTGCGTTTTAGATTCAACCGTTCCGTTACCGCGAATGGTGCGAGTGAACTGTACAGTTCATCCGCACCTGAACACTGCAATGCTCAGGTGCGAAATGAACCGCCGAAACGTTGTTTCCTGTCATACCGATAAAATTCCCTGAAACTGCGTTCGGACTACTTTTCGACGGCTTACGCCTCCTGGTCAACCCTACCCAGAAATGTCAGCAAATAGATGCCGCAAATTCCGACCAGCACATAAATAATCCGGCTGATCCACGTCATATCCCCAAAGATCAGCCGCACCAGATCCAGCCGGAACAATCCGATCAGTCCCCAGTTGACAGCTCCAATAAAGACGACGATCAACGCGATATAATCCAGTGTCTTGCTCATTTTTCAGCCTCCTTTCAGATAACATGGCAGGCATGACATAGTCATATAATGCAATGACATAGTCATGAAACGACCCTGTCGTTTGAACTGTCTGCCAGCCATTTACAGCGTTTCCGGTTTCCGTCGATTTTATACGCGAAGGGTACAAGGGAACTGTAATGAATTTTGTTACTGTTCACTCGCGCCATTCGCAAAAGCGCATCTTCGATGCTCTCCGCTGCTTTGCAGCTCTTTTTGCTCATAGAATGGCGCTCCCTTCGTACTCTTCTGAGTTCAGATTTTCGTGCAAGCACGGAATCTGAACTCAGAAGAGTACGAGTGAACTGTAACAAATTTTCTCTGCAAAAATACCTTGTCATCCGCTATCCGAAAGGATTATGATAAATGCGCAGCGCCCTCTGGCGTATTCCTTATCATGAAAGGAGATTTTTTCCATGGAACAAATGTATATAACACGGCTGGAGCATGTCTGCTCCCGCTTAACCAAAATGGGACTGACTCAGATGATCGTCAGCGATCCTTTGAGCATCCGCTATCTGACCGGCGTATGGGTTGACCCTTACGAACGTCTCTATGCGCTGTACCTGCGCACTGACGGAAAGCATCGCTTTTTCTTAAATAATCTTTTTGTTGTCCCGGATATCGACATCCCGAAAACCTGGTTTTCCGATACAGACGACGGCGTTGCCGTTATCGCGGGGCTGGTGGACGGCAACGTAGACATGGGTATCGACAAAAACTGGCCCGCACGTTTCCTGCTCGCCCTGATGGAGCATCATCCCAATGTCCGCTATGTAAACGCATCCTCCTGCATCGACGGCGAGCGCGCAATCAAGGACGAATATGAGCGTCAGAAAATGCGCGAGGCGTCCCTTTTAAACGATGTCTGCATCGAAAAAGCTGCCGCCCACATCAAAGCAGGCATGACCGAGCTGGAATGCGCGGATTATATCCGCTCCCTCTATAAAGAAGCCGGATGTATAGAAAGCTTTTCCACCATCGTTTCGTTTGGTGCAAACGCTGCTGACCCGCACCACGAGCCTGACGACACCGTATTAAAGCCCGGCGACGGCATCGTTATCGATATGGGCTGCGAAAAAGAGGGCTACTGCTCCGATATGACCCGTACCTTTTTCTGTGAAACGGCCGATCCCGACTACGCTACGATCCACGACCTCGTCCGCAGCGCCAATGAAAAAGCGGAAAGCCTGATTCGTCCAGGCGTGCGTTTCTGCGATCTGGACAAGGCAGCGCGGGACGTGATCTCCGAAGCAGGATACGGCGAATATTTCACGCATCGTCTCGGACACTCCATCGGCATGCAGGCCCATGAAGCCGGCGACGTCAGCCAGGGCAATTCGGCTGAGGTTCAGGAGGGTATGACCTTCTCTATCGAACCCGGCATCTATCTGCCCGGCAAATTTGGCGTTCGCGTAGAAGACCTCGTATTAGTCACTGCTGACGGCTGCGAGGTTTTAAACCACGCCGACAAACATTGGAAAGTCATTGGCTGACCTGCTGCCGCATTCTATCCTCTAAAAAATTTGTACACAACAATAGATGCACGCTCTGCGAGCATTCTATTGTCATGAATAAAAGGTCGCGCTGCAGGCATTCTATTGTTACGGGAAAAGGACAGACCATTTTGAACGTCTCACTTTCGGACAGTTCAAAATATCTGTCCATTTTTTTATTTTACGTTCTCATGTAAGCTATAAGTATGTTAGAATAGAAAAAAAACTGATTTTTGTCTATTTATAAACTTACAACCAGTCAAAGGAGCCGTTATGACGAAAAATGACATTACCCGCGGCCTGATCGATTTTGCAGTCAGCCAGTGCCTCAAAAATATAAAAGAAGATCCATACAGAAGTATCCGTCGTCTGGCTGACCTCGGACGTCAGTTTGCCAAGGGACGTTTTCAGGAAGAGCTTTTTTCCCTCTTCCAGAGATTGCTGCTCAACGAAGACGGTCCTTATTATGAAATGCTAAAGCAGCTGGTTTCTTCCGTCGATACCGACTCCCTCAAGACGCTCGGCATCAATATCGGCTATAATTCCTGGACCTGCGGCGCTTCCCGGCTCCGTCAGATTACCGCTGAAAAAGACTATCCGCACTGGCTTGCAGAGATCTCCCTTTCTCCGGAAAGCTCTGCCTCCCAGTTAAAAGAACAGCTCTCCGCCGCCCTGAAAAATGGTACCTACGCGTTCCGTCTCCATCTGCCTGCCCAGAGCATTACCACAGACACCAGACAACTTGGGCTTATCCGCGAATTTCCTGACTGCAGCTTTTTCCTCGACTTCATGGACACCGACTGCACCTACTCGGACGACCTTTTGGAACTCACCTGCAGCTGCGACAACCTCGCATTTCTGGTTCCGTTCGGCTCCCTGCAGAGCCGTCAGCTTGTCGACCTTTTGAATGCGCGCCAGCGTATCTACGGTGTCTGCCGCACATACGACAATACAAACGCGGCTGAAAGGATCTCCGACTCACAGATTTCCGAGATGCTTTCCTGGGGCAGCCCTCTGCTCTTCTTCCTGGCTGCTGCCGATACAACGCAGGATAACCGGCTTCTTGTCGACAATGCCATTTTAGACGCCCGTCTCCACCAGACGTATCCTGCGCTTCTCATTCATCTGGATGCTGACGTTGCCCGGATCCAACAGCTTTTGTTATCGTCCCGGAAAAACCTATGAAACAATAGAATGCACGCTCTGCGAGCATTCTATTGTCATGAACTATGAGAAACACGCTTCGCGAGTTTCTCAAGTTATCGCGGCAGTCGCCAAGGTCTCGTGCAAGCACGGACTTTGGCTCGTTGCTCGCGTAAATAAAATCTCGCTCCGTTGCTTTACGAAAGCGCAGATTTACTTTTCCATCAAAAAAGTGTATGCCCTGTTGGTTTTCCCAAGAAACCACAGTCCATACACTTTTCTTTTCCCATTTTTAAACTTCTTTATTCTGCAAAATCGGAATCACATTCTGCGCGCCGGCTTCCTCCGCAATGATTTTCCGGGCAAGCCCCAGAGAAATTTCATGTAAATCCTCTACAAACTCCTCCGGTGTAATCTTACTGCCCTCGCGCAGCCAGTAGACCAGTTCTCCCAAAACGCCCTCGCACAGAAAAGCAATATAGAACTCCTTTTTCCGCCCCTCTTCCACCAGATTCTGTGTCAGGAGTATCAAAACCGGACGAAGCATTCCACAGAAATATTCCCGGAAAGAATTCTGTCCTTCTACCTGAAGCGCGTTCTGATAAAACAGACGCTCCCTGTAAAAATGGCTGCAGAGCGCTTCCAGCATATCCCACTCATTGCGGCAGCTGCTCCACTCCATCCGCTCAATAAAATCCACATAAAAAATCCAGTTTACCAGGTCATATTTGTCCCGGAAATGATAATAAAAGCTTTTCCGGTTCATGCCGCAATCCTCGCAGATATCTCCTACGCTGATTTTGGAAAAAGGCTTTTTCTCCATCAGCTTCTTCATCGATACGGCCAGTGCATTTTTGGTAATGTTGGAATCCGCCATCTCAACCTCCGGATAAAAGCCGCGTCAATAACGACAGCGCTTTAATAACGCGATACCTGTCGGATACGGGCCGGTATGGACACCGATCGTCGCACCTACGTGAAAGACTTCAAACCGTTTGATTTCTCCTTCGTAGTCCTTAAATGCAGCCTTCACCTGTTCTTCAAATTTACCGAACTCTTCTTTGTCCAGTCCGCATTCCAGACCTATCCGGTATTCTTTTAAATCAATATGGTCCGCCTCGATATAAGCCTTCGCTTTATCGATCACAGACTGCAGCGATTTTTTTCTTCCTCTGCTGACACCTGCTGAGACCAGCTCTTTATTGACATATTCGATCATCGGCTTGATCTTTAAAACATTGCCGATTGTCGCCGCCGCTCTGCCAATTCTGCCGCCATGCTGCAGATAATCCAGATCGTTCGTTGTAAAAAAGATTCTGCCGGTCGGACGGATCTCTTCCAGAAGCTTCACCGTTTCCTTCAGATCCAGCTCCGCTCCGCGCAGTCTGCAGGCTTCCTCAACAAACATCCCCTGTAATGCCGTCACTTCCTCCGAATCCACAACCTCGATCTGTGCTTCCGGATAGTCCTCCAGAATCTGGTTTTTCGCATTCATCGCTGACTGAATAGAACCGGAAAATGCTGCATTTAAGCAGATGCACAGAACCGGTACACCATCTTTTACATACTTTTCAAACACATCGACATAATCCTGAACCGAAGGCATCGAAGTCTTGGGGAATGTTCCTGCCCGGTCCGCCATCATCTGGTAGAAATCCTCTACGCTGATATCGACTCCCTCTTTCATATAGTTTTCTTCTTCAAAAGAAACATAAAACGGAACAATATCAACTCCCAGTTCCTGCGCACGCTCTTTCGGCAGATCACAGGAGCTGTCGCTCACAATCTGAAATTTCATTTTTCCTTCTCTTTCCTTGCTTTTCTTCGAAAACGACTTATCTCTTGTAGTCAGTCAAACCGTCTTTTAAAATCTCTGCCAGCTGCGCAGGGGTCATCGTCTTGTTCTTCATCTGCTCGATTTCTTCCGCTTTTACACCGATCAGCTGCACCAGCTGCACCTTGCCAAAGGGAGATTCCACTGTTCCGATATCATCCTCCTTGGTGATAAATCCGGTGATCGCAGATTTCGATGCGGCATCCAGACCTCTCTGCTGCCCCATCGCCAGGAACTGCCCGGGCGTGAACTGATGTCCGTTGTTGACCGTGATGCCCGCAATCATCTGAAGCAGGCTGCATATATGACGAACCTCCAGAGCAGGATTTTCCAGTCCTTCTTTTTTCAGCTTCAGCGTCAGCTCAAACCCGTATCCGCTCCGCTCCGGGTTGCCGTTCTGCTTCTCGTACAGTTCAGAAAGACCATAGGTTACAAAATGGAAATAGTCCCCGCCGTTATAAACGCTGATCCCGTCCAGCGGCCCCATTTCATCCGGCTTGTAGCTCGCATAACAGCCGAAATGTGCCGGAATCTTCTGATTCGGATAACGCTTTTCAAAGCATTCGGTAATCGCATCCCAACCGGGCGCTTCTTTATAAATAACCTCTTCCGGCTCGCTCTGCAGCATATGCCCCGGATGTACCTTGCCGATCACGCGCTCTGCGACCTTGATTGCCGCCTGTCTCGCATTTTCTTCCCCGGCGCTGACCTTTTCCACACTGCCGACCTTCGGCACCGCGATATCTGCAACAGTTACTGCAAAGCACTCCCGGCCAACACAGTCTACATAATAAAAACGGTCTCCGCGGTGCACCGTACCGCACACCACATGGCACCCCATCACTACGCTGCCGTCTTTTAACAGAAAGAGATTTTCAATAATTGCCTGAGAAAATTCCTCCTCCCCTGCATTCCGATCCTGAAACTCCATCGGTATTTCCCCCTTTTATCAATATTCCCGTGTATCCAGATACTTCATATAGTTGACGACCATCATCGCAATCTTAAAGGTCATCGCGTCCTCAAAGGTTCTGATATCCAGCCCTGTCGCTTTCTGCAGCTTTTCAATCCTGTATACAAGCGTATTTCTGTGGATGAAGAGCTGTCTGCTCGTCTCGGACACATTTAAGTTGTTCTCGAAAAATTTGTTGATCGTCGTCAGCGTCTCTTCGTCCAGATCGTAAACCTGATTGCCACCGAAAATCTCTTCGATGAAAATCCGACACAGATTGACGGGCAGCTGGTAGATCAGACGTCCGATTCCCAGCGTAGAATATGCGATGACATTTTTTTCCGCATAGAAAATTCTGCCAACATCCATTGCCATCGTCGCTTCTTTATAAGATTTGGAAACCTCTCTCAGCTCCTGCACGACCGTGCCGTAGGAAACGCGCACCTTGAGCATCGCTTCGCTGTTCATCATATCGACGATCGTATTCGCGACCAGCTCCAGGGATTCCGGGGAAGCATCGCGCTCCACCGCTTTAATCAGGATGATATTCTTTTCATCCACTGCGGTAATATAGTCACCGTTCTGGCTGCTGAACAGACTCCTCAACAGCTCCATGCCGCTGCTGTCTTTTTCCAGTCTCGTCTCAACCAGATAAACGATTCTCGGTCCCTCTACTTCAATATGAAGCTTCTGTGCCCGGTTATAGATATCTACCAGAAGTAAGTTATCCAGAATCAGGTTCTGGAAGAAATTGTTCCGGTCAAACCGTTCCTTATAAGCAATGATCAGATTCTGAATCTGGCTGACTGCAATCTTGCCGACCATATATGCATCATCATTGTTGCTGCGCGACGCCAGAACATATGCCACCTCGCTATCGTCCAGCACCTTCAGAAAGTGATATCCGCCGACCACCTGGCTATCTGCCGGAGATGCGGCAAATCCCGTAATAATTTCACGGGGAATTTCAATATCCTCAGTCGTTGCAGCCACCTTTATGCCATCCAGGTCGAACACATAAATATCGACCTTGGTAATTGCTTTCAATTCATCGATACTCGTCTGAATGATCTGATTTGAAATCATATCCGTTCCTCTCATTCTGCATTTTCGTCAAAAGTCACAAACTTCTTATCAATTATAATAAAACATCGGCATTTTTTGTGCAAGTTTTTTTTGTTCCGACGGATCGTTGCAGCCTTCTGCCCATCCTTTTTCCATCGTCGGTTCACCCTTTTCCGCCGACTTCCAGCTTTACTCCGAAAGTCCTTTCAGGCTTTCCAGAAGATCCAGATCCTCCTGCTGCACTTTGATGTTCGCCATCATCGGTTCCTCCCCCGGACGCTGCAGGGAAATTTCGATTATCGTTCCCGGCTCGATCGGTCTGGAAAGGGCCGCTTTACAAAAAGCGCTGAATTTGGGATGATTTTTTGTAAACGCAGCCTTTGCACTCATTAGTTTTAAAATTGCGGAAGGGTTCATTTGTTTCTCCTTTTCGACTTGTTCTTTTTCCTGCTATTCATTATAATGTAGCAGGGCATTGCTGTCTACACAGCTTTCCCAAAATCACGGAGGATTCTGATGAAAAAAACAAATTACCATACACACACGAAACGCTGCATGCACGCCGAGGGTACGGAAGCAGATTATGTAAAAGCCGCCCTGGATGCAGGCCTTGACGTCCTCGGCTTCAGCGACCACGGTCCGTTTCCGGACAACCGCTTCGACTCCCGCATGCCCTATGCCGACCTCGACGAATATCTTGCATGTATGGATGCACTGCGCCCGACCGTTCCCTTCCCGATCCTGAAAGGATTGGAAATCGAATACTGCCCTGACAGCCGCGATTATTATTCCTTTTTATTAAAAGAAAAAAAGCTGGATTATCTGCTGCTGGGTCAGCATTATTACCAGGAGGATGACGGTTCCTACGTTCATGTCTTCTCGATTCCTGAAAAAATCGGTACACGCGGATATATCAAATATGCCCATTCCGTCAAAGAAGCGCTGGGAACCGGATACTTCCCGATTCTCGCGCATCCCGATGTATTTTTCAACAATCCCTATTCCTGGGATGACAACTGCGAGGAGGCCTGTGATATCATCCTAAACGCCGCCGTCCAGACCGGAGCTGTTTTGGAATTAAATGCCAACGGCATCCGAAAAGGCATCCAATCCTTAGGAAACGACCACCGCTGGCCTTATCCATACGCTGACTTCTGGAAAAAAGTCGCCAAAACTTCCATTCCCGTCCTGATCGGCTCCGACTGCCATGATCCTGCCTTCATGTGGGATTCCTGCGTCGAGGAAGCCTACCGGATCGCTGCGGAGTGGAACCTGAGTGATAACCTGACGGATACATTCTAAAAAGGCACGAGTGAACTGTAGAATTCAAAAAGAGCCATTGCATTTCGCAATGGCTCTTTGCTATGTTCTTGATTAGTTGGTGATAACCTGCTCGGTCTCTTTGTCGAATACGTGGATCTTCTCAACATCAAATGCAAATCTAACAGTGTCGCCAGGTCTTGCATTGGAACGAGGATCTACTCTTGCGGTCATCGCGAACTCGCCCAGATCGAAATACAGGAATACTTCAGCACCAAGCAGTTCGTAAACCTTGATGGTAGAAGAGAATACGCATTTAGCGGTCTCAATAAACATCTCGGAATCGTAAACATCTTCAGGACGGATACCCATAGTAACGGTCTTTCCGTTGTAACCGCCATCAATCAGCTTCTTAGCCTTTGCAGGAGGAAGCGGGATGGACTGACCAGCTACTTCCAGAGTTACTGCAGTGCCGTTGATTCTTACAACTGCATCCAGGAAGTTCATCTGAGGAGATCCCATGAATCCTGCTACGAACAGGTTCTGAGGCTTCTCATACAGGTTCTGAGGAGTATCTACCTGCTGGATAACACCGTCTTTCATAACTACGATTCTGGTACCCAGTGTCATAGCCTCGGTCTGGTCATGTGTTACATAGATGATGGTGGTGCCCAGTCTCTGATGCAGCTTAGCGATCTCGATACGCATCTGTACACGCAACTTAGCATCCAGGTTGGACAGAGGCTCGTCCATCAGGAATACCTTAGGGTTACGAACGATAGCACGTCCCATAGCAACACGCTGTCTCTGACCACCGGACAGAGCCTTCGGCTTACGATCAAGCAGCTGAGTCAGATCCAGGACCTTTGCAGCTTCTTTTACCATCTTGTCGATTTCATCCTTCGGAACTTTTCTTAATTTCAGACCGAATGCCATGTTATCATATACGGTCATATGAGGATACAGAGCGTAGTTCTGGAATACCATCGCGATATCTCTGTCCTTAGGCTCTACATCGTTAACCACTCTGTCACCGATCTTCAGTTCACCGGAAGAGATATCTTCCAGACCAGCGATCATACGAAGGGTAGTGGACTTACCACAACCTGAAGGGCCTACGAAAATGATAAACTCTTTATCTGCGATCTCGAGGTTGAAGTTTTTAACAGCCTCAAAACCATTGGGGTACACTTTGCAAATGTTCTTTAAAGATAAGCTTGCCATTATTTTGCCTCCCTGAAAATTTAATCTCGAGCTTTCTCGATTGAATCTAGATCTAGTATACCGAAAATGCCCGATTTTGGCTATACCAGTATTCCACAAACTTTTTGGAGATGCTTGTGGAATCTGCCAAAAAAGATTTTAACTCCAAAAGTTCATCAGCGTTTTGAACAAAACGTATCGTTTCTATCTATGCACTTTGCCAAAGCACTGTCTGGTTAAATCTGATTTTCGGTTTCAACAGCATCTGTTTCTGTCTTGTTTTCTGCGGATTCTGCTGTTTTTGCCGCTGCTTCCGCTTCCAGTGCCGCCTGCTTTGCCTGTTCTTCCTCTACGATAAAGGACAGGGGAGCCAGGTTCTCGCCATCCTGTACCTGTTCTTCCGGCTCAAAGCGTTTGAAGATCCCGACATACAGCAGACTGCTGAAATATGCGACTGCAGGGACTCCAAGAAGGAACAGAAACGGCAGAGCCTGGATCGTTACCAGTAATAAAGCAACCGGAATCAGATGGATGATCACGATCAGGACGCTCTTAGGCAGGTTCATAAAGCTGATCAGGAACGCGTTCCGGAAGGTATTTTTTACAGTGTTGTCAAATCTGGACAAAACCGGGAAAATATAAAGGCCGGTCAGCAGCAGGAGGAAGGATACGATAAACAGCACCGTTTTCATGATCTTTGCACTGCTTCCTGTCATCATCACCAGCGTGACTCTCCAGTCCACTGCGATAATCGCAATCACAACGAGCATAATCAGCCAGATGATCGTCGCCTGCTTAAAATTCTCTTTAAAGGACTTAAAATATCCTTTTATGATATACGGGTCATCTCCTCTCGCCATTTTGATCGTCACATAATACAGTGCCGTAATCGCCGCCCCTGCCGTAAAAATCGGAATACAGCAGATGATTGTCAGCACGTTCAGGATCATCAGGTTGGCAACCTTACTCAAAAAGACCATGACCGGGCTGTCCAGGTTAAAAAGCTTCATTCATACATTCCTCTCTTCTCTTGTTGTCAAAATTTATCAAAAACCGTTCGTGCGGTTTTAGATCATTTTTTAGCTGTCTATATCAGGAAAATCTGGCGTCAGTTTTTCCCTTTCTGGAAAACATGGTTCAGGAAATCGATCACGCTCTGCTTCAGGTCCTGCCAGAAATGCTGTGCTGTGTTAGCTGCAATCGCTTTGGCAGTCTCCATCACAGTCTCTTTTGCAGGTTCGATCAGCTGTTCCTGAATCGTCTCGCCGAGAGGACCTGCAAGCTGCTCCTGCAGCGCATCCGAAAGGTTTTCTACCAGCGTATCACCGTAGCTTTCATACATTTTCTGTGCAAGCGCAATGACCGTCTCATGGTTTAAGCCGATCCCGTTTAACTGCTGCAACGCAGAAGCAAGCGTCGTTCTCGTGCTCTCGTCAAGGGAAACGCCGAACTCCTTTTCTCCCTCGCTGATCGCAGCTTTGATATCCTCTGCGTTATCCAGCTCGCCTGCGTCCCACTTTTCTTTTACAAAATCCAGCAGCTTTGCAAAATCCTCATCGCTGATGGATTTGGCAGGCTCTGTCTCTGTCTGCGGCTGTTCCTGCATCTGCGCACTCTCCGCTGTCTGTCCCGGCGCTGCACAGACCGGTACAGCGATGCCGGATACTGCAATCGCCGTCGATAACATCATTGCTGCAATCCCTGTTTTCTTCATATTCTCCTCGCATTCTGCCGCTTAAGCGACAAATGAAACCTAAAACTGCATTTTCTAAAAACTCTGTCCAGCCACCCGGGCTGTATTTAAAATCCATTTTAAAAGGTCTGCATCCACCTCTTCCCGGCCGATTTCATTGACCAGCTCGTGACGCATACCGGGATATAATTTGCACTCCACCTGCGTCATCCCGCTGTTTTGAAAGCTTTCTGCAACCTCCAGAACCGCTTTGCCATAGCTGCCGACCGGATCCTCCTGTCCTGCGACAAACAGAACCGGAAGCTCTTTGGGAATTTTATGAATGCTTTCCGGGTCGTGAAGCCTGCCGATCAGTTCAAACAGCGTCTCAAACCCGTTGACTGTAAAGACGAAGCCGCACTGCGGATCGTCCAGGTATTTTTGAACCTCTTTTTTGTCCCGGGACAGCCAATCCATGCTTCCAACGCCGTCTGTAATCTTTTTCTGATAGCTTCCAAATGCCATTTTGTCCAACAGACGGCTCACATGCGTATCCCCTAAAAAAGCCTTCTGAAGCTTCGTCACTGCTTTGGCTGCATTTAAAACCGCCTTCGGCTGCATACCGGTTCCCATCACGATCGCTCCGTCAATTCCGCTGCCGTAACGGCTCAGGTAATTGCGGAGGATGAAAGACCCCATGCTATGTCCCAATAACAGATACGGAACACCGGGGTACTGCTCCTGCACCATTTTTTTGAGACGATGAACATCCCGAACTACCACCGTCGCCGGATCATGCGCGCAGAAATAGCCGTAGATCCCGTTTTCCCCGACGCTCTTTCCGTGTCCCAGATGATCCTCCCCGGTCACCAGAATCCCCTGCCTGGTCAGTACGGAGGCCAGACGCTCATATCGTTCGATATATTCCGCCATACCGTGCACGATCTGCAGGATACAGACCGGTTTACCCTCCGGTATCCATTTTACTGCATGAATCTTCGTTTTACCATCTCTTGACAGGAAAAAAATTTCTTCTTTTTTCATATCCCGTTCCCCCGTTTCGTTTTCCCCTCTTTTCCCGGAAACAGCCGCATGCCTCCGTTTACAGACAGAGCCGCAGCAAGAAAAATCCTGCTGCTTTTTCACAGCAAATTCTCTTCTGCGGCCCTCACATTTTTATATTAACATTATATAAAGTTCCGGTCAACTCTAACCGTCAGCAGATCTCTGCTCCGGCAGGCATATTTTTCTCCGGTGTTACCAGCGCAAGATTGCCTTCGGCATCCTCTGCACACAGCAGCATGCCTTCCGACAGAACACCGGCGAGCTTTGCAGGCTTTAAGTTCACTAAAACCATAACCTTTTTGCCTACCATCTCTTCCGCCGTGTAATGTGCGCGGATTCCGGAAACAATCTGTTTTACTTCTTTCCCGATTTTTACCTGGGAGCAGAGAAGCTTTTTGGACTTCGGAACCGGTTCGCATTTGATGATTTCGCCAACCGCGAACTGCATCTTTTCGAAATCTTCAAAGGTGATCTCCGGCTTTTTCGTCAGCTCCATCACGTCCTCTTCTTTTTCTTCCTCAGCCTCTTCCGTCAGCGCCTTACGCGCCTCAAACATCGCTGCTGCCTTTTCCAGAACTTCCTTTACATCCAGTCTTGCGAACAGGATTTCCGGTTTCTCTGTAACTTTGCTGCCGGATATATAGCCGCCGAAGGTCGTGCATTCTTCGAAGCTGCGCAGGGAAGTATTGAGCTGGGCTGCGATCTTTTCCGCAGTGCCCGGCATATAAGGCTCCAGCAGGGACGCACCGATTACAATGCTCTCTGTCAGGTTATACAATACGGTAGCAAGACGGTCTGCTTTTGCAGGGTCTTTTGCCAGCACCCACGGTTCTGTCTCGTCGATATATTTGTTGCAGCGCTTGAACAGCGTAAAAATATCGGTGATCGCGTCTGCGACTCTCCAGCCTTCCATCTTTGCCGCAACCTTATCGTAGGTTCCGGTTACAACTGCTTTCAGATCCTCATCAACTGCCTCTGCTGCGCCCTTATCCGCTACAACGCCGCCGAAATACTTGTTGCTCATGGAAATCGTACGATTTACCAGGTTGCCCAGCGTATTGGCGAGATCGGAATTTAACCGTTCTACCATCAGCTCCCAGCTGATTACGCCATCATTTTCAAACGGCATCTCATGCAGTACGAAATAGCGGACTGCGTCCACGCCGAAGAAATCTACCAGATCATCCGCATACAGCACGTTTCCTTTGGATTTGCTCATCTTGCCATCACCCTGCAGCAGCCAGGGATGACCGAATACCTGCTTGGGCAGGGGCTCATTCAATGCCATCAGGAAAATCGGCCAGTAAATTGTATGGAAACGGATGATATCTTTTCCGATCAGATGCAGATCAGCCGGCCAGAGCTTTTTATACTGCTCGCTGCTGTTGCCTTCCGCATCGTAGCCGATACCGGTAATATAGTTGGTCAGCGCATCCAGCCATACATAAACAACGTGTTTCTCATCGAAATCAACCGGGATGCCCCATTTGAAAGAGGTTCTGGAAACGCACAGATCCTGCAGTCCGGGAAGCAGGAAATTGTTCATCATCTCGTTTTTGCGGGATACCGGCTGGATAAATTCCGGATGGCTGTTGATATGGTCGATCAGGCGCTGCGCATATTTGCTCATTCTGAAGAAATATGCTTCTTCCTTTGCAGGTTTCACTTCTCTGCCGCAGTCCGGACATTTTCCGTCCTTTAACTGGGACTGTGTCCAGAAGGATTCACATGGCGTACAATACATTCCTTCATAAGAGCCTTTGTAAATATCGCCCTGATCATACAGGCGCTTGAAAATTTTCTGTACCTGTTTTTCGTGATCCGGTTCTGTCGTACGGATGAACTTGTCATAAGAAGTACCCATCAGATCCCAGATTCTCTTGATTTCTGCGGAAGCCTTATCTACGTATTCCTGAGGTGTTACGCCCGCTTCCGCTGCCTTTAATTCAATTTTCTGTCCATGCTCGTCTGTTCCGGTCTGGAAAAAGACATCATATCCGTCTTTTCTCTTAAACCGCGCGATGCTGTCTGCCAGAACTGCTTCATAGGTATTGCCGATATGCGGTTTGCCCGATGCATACGCAATGGCAGTTGTCATGTAAAATTTTCCTTTGCTCATACTTCCTCCTTAATGTCGCAACAATAGAATGCACGCTCTGCGAGCATTCTATTGTCATGAATAAAAAATCGCCTCCTCATTGCAGCTAAAAAGCCACAACAAGAAGGCGAATCGTTCGCGGTACCACTTCTGTTCATATACTTCTCACAAAGTATATCTTATCGGGTGCTGCGCCGTTTGGTGCAAGACCCTTCCGCTATAACAGGCGGACCTGTCGCAGCCTTACCTCTCCGGTTCGGTGCGCCGCTCGGGAGCCATGTTCCATCCGCTTCTTCCCGACTTCTCTCAGCTTCCTGCCGCCTGTATCGGGCTGCATTCAAAAGTCCTCTCTGTAAAGCTTCCCCGGATGTACTCTCTCCGTCTTTGCATTCTCTTTTTCAATATCCGGCTGCCGCCACATCTGACCGCAGCTTCATATGCTTACAGTAGCACAAAAGATCTGGCCTGTCAACGGCTGGCTCACAGCTTTAACCCCTTCAACAGGTCGCCCAGCGAGGTTCCGACCGCCTCATTCGAGCTGTACTCTGCCGCCTGTTTTTCTTCCAGCTCGTCCGGCTCTGCGTTCTCGGCTGCGGCCTTGATGCTCAGGCTGATCCGGTTGTCCTTCGTATTTAAAACAACTGCCCGCACGGTATCCCCGACTGTCAGCACCTCTGAAGGCTTTTTCAGACGCTTCTGGCTGATCTGGGAAATGTGTACCAAACCACTTAATCCATCGCCAAGATCCACAAATGCACCGTATGGCATCAGACTTTCCACGCGTCCCTCTACAACTGTACCAGGCACAATCATGGAGATTTTATGGTTCAGGCGCTCCGCTTCCTTTTCTTTCAGGACGTCCTTTGCGGACAACACAAGCTTCTGGCGGTCTGAATCCACCGTAATCACGCGCACTTCCAGCGTTTTCCCGACAAACTCCGTCGTATCCTCCACATAATCCAGTGCCAGCTGGGACGCCGGGATAAATCCGCGGATTCCTTCCACATAAGCAGTTACGCCCTGATTGACGCTTTCGCTTACCTTTATCTTGAGAATCGTCTTTTCTTCCTGATACTGTTTGAGTCTGTCCCAGCCGAGTGTCTCTGCTGCTTCTACGCAGGACATCTGGATATTGCCGGCTCCATCGTCTCTTTTGACAACAGTTCCTTCCAGCGTATCTCCGACATGGATATCCGCCAGCACGGAAAACGACGGATCCCTGCTCAAATCCTCTGTTTTAATAACCGCAGGCGCATAGTAACCGAGATCCAGCGTTACGCCGGTTTCCCGCACGTCGATAACGGTTCCGGAAATCACATCACCCTCCCGGATCGTACGGAAAGAAGCTTCCAGCTCCCTTGCATAATCCGCCATCGTCTCTGTCGTTGTGCTGTTTTCTGCATCCGCAATTCCCTTTTTTTCTTCTGACATCGTTCTCCTCCTTACCGGGCAGACAATTCCATGCCGCCTCGTTCCTTTTCTGAATTTTAGCACGTTTTTTATAGAAATTCCATCCCGGCTTCCGCGATTTTGCAGCGAATGTACCTACAGGGTTACTGTTCACACGCGCCATTTGTAAAATCCCATCTTCGATGCTTTCCTGCGAATCATTTGACAAGACCACTGTATCGCGTTAAACTGATATCGCATTTTATCCTACTAACTTAGGAGGTTACTATTTTTATGAAACGAAAAGCGCTATGGGCTGCTGTTCCCTACACAGTCCCCGTCATGCTCGGCTATCTTTTTCTCGGCGCAGCGTTCGGCGTCCTGATCGCCGAAAACGGTTTTTCCGTCCTCTGGGCGTTCCTCATGAGTACGTTTATCTACGCCGGTTCGATGCAGTTTGCCGCCATCAGCCTGATGACCTCTGCATTTTCTCCGGTTTCTGCTTTTTTGCTGACGCTCATGGTAAATGCAAGGCATCTGTTCTACGGTCTTTCCATGTTAAAACCGTTTGAACGCATGGGAAAACGCAAGCCCTATATGATTTTTTCCCTGACAGATGAAACCTACTCTCTTCTCTGCGGAGTCAGCGCCCCGGAAGGAATTGATCCGGACTGGTTTCTGTTCTTTATCTCGCTGCTCGATCAACTCTACTGGATCATCGGATCCTGTATCGGCGCTGCTGCCGGCAGCTTCCTGCCTTTTGATTCCACAGGCATTGACTTTGCCATGACAGCACTGTTTCTGGTAATTTTTGTCGAACAATGGGAAAAAGCACACTCCAGGCTTCCCGCCCTGCTCGGTCTTGGCATCACGCTGGTCAGTCTGATCGTCGTTGGCTCTGACCGTTTCCTGCTCTTTTCCATGGCTGGCATTTTAGCCGCACTCTTGTTATTTCGAAAGGAGATTTCCAAATGACCATACAGACTCCCCTACAGCTTGTGATCACAATCGGCATTATCGCGCTCGGCACTTTTCTGATCCGCGCCCTTCCGTTTTTCCTGTTTCCCGCCGGAAAAAAACGCCGCGCGTTGTTGCCTACCTCGGCGCAGCGCTCCCGAGCGCTTCGATCGCAATGCTCGTCGTTTACTGTTTTAAAAATGTCTCTGTATTTTCCGGTTCTCATGGACTGCCGGAGCTCATCAGTGCCGTGTTCGTCATTGTCGTCCACAAATGGAGGCACAACCTGCTGCTCTCCATCGTCGGCGGCACGGTTTTATACATGCTGCTCGTGCAGCTCGTTTTTCCGGTACTCGCGTAAGTTCTGTAAAAAAGAATGTGCCTTGGCACATTCTGCCAGCGCAGCGGCTTCTTTCTTTTTAAAAATTGTATTCTCTTCTGCCGGCGTAGGTCTGCCATTTTTCAGGCGTTTTTGTCTCCATCCAGTCCAGCGGCACTGCTGCCGGGTGCGGCTGTGATGCCTTCCGGTATGCTTCTTTTAACTCTTTCTTCTGACTCTCGTTCAGAAATCCCGGTTTTACCGATACAAAAAACGGCGTCCCGCTTTCTGCAAGCACTTCCATCCACTGTCGGTTCTTGTTCCAGTCAATATGCTCTGTGATTCCGACACAGTCTGCATCCGCTCCGTAAAACGTCCCCTGCTGCAGCATCCGGAATGCCAGCGTGTTGATGCCCATTTTCCGGGTCCTTTCCCATTCTACACCGCTTGTATCGTCTCCAGTACGGTTGCCCTGCATCAGCCCTGCGCCCAGATGTCCGATACAGTTGCAGCCAAGAATCAGGACGTCCTGACGATCCTCGCGTTTTGCAGCTTCATGAACGACCTCATAAAAACGAACGATCAGCTCTGCCGTGGTTTTCGTATGGTCATGGAAGCGCCAGCTGCCATTCGTCAGCCTGGTCCCCATCTCAAATCCCCAGCAGCCAAAGATATCATAGGTCGAAAAATCGTGTTTGATCAGCTCATATCCCCAGTCTCCAAGCTGTCTGATATCCTGTGCGATATGTTCCAGAACCTCCGACACAGAAATATCGAACACCTCTGCATTGCGCTCCAGTCTCCACTCAGCCGGAATATCCGCAGAATGATCGTACAGCGGTCTGAACCAGATACCGGGGCGCACATTTTTTGCCCTCATCTGCGCAGCGAGCTCTCCCATGTCCCCGTAATCCGCATTGCCAACCCGCCAGGGACCTCCGTTATAAGAATCGCTGTGATCGATCTGCCAGCCGTCATCCATCACCATAAACGGGCGGTTTCCGATGCCCTCCGTCATCTCCGCAAGATATGCGCTGTCTTCGAGAATTTCCTTTGCAGAGCTTTTTCCATAGGCATAGTACCAGTTGTTCCCGCCGTAAATCACGGTGTCTCTACAGTCGGGATCGTCGCACATCTCGCTGCAAAATGCCCTGCAGGCTTCAAATACTTCTACCGGCGTATCAGCTTCTTCCAGCGCATAAGATGTCATAACGATCTTTGCAGCTTCCAGCTTCCGTCCGCCAAGCTTCACGCCATACGTCCCGCAGCGTACGTCCAGATGCAGCTTTACATCCGCACCGTCCTTTTCCCACCAGCACATTGCAGATGGACGCACCTTTACACCAAATGCCAGGCATTTTCCCGCTTCATGCCGGAAAAAGTACCACGGCATTCCGATATGATCTGCTTCCTTTTTCCATTCCAGATCACCGTAACCGCGTTCCCAGGTGTCCCCGAGCACCTCGCCCGCCCCGCCAAACATAGCTTTCCAGGTAAGCACAAGCTCCCGAACCGGTGTGTTCTGTGCCTGCACGAATATCGCAAGGCTGCCGTCGGCTTCCGCAAGCTCCACTGTAACGTCACCTGCTCTGAAAGCAGCTGCATCGGACGCGGTCTCCTGCTCCGTCTGCACACTGCCTGTCATCAGCCTGATCTCATCCGGCTGTCTCAGCAGGTTTCTTTTCCCTTCTGTTTTCATTATCCTTTCCCCTCTTGTTAGCCTTTCCCAGATTATTCTATTCTTTTCAGAATCTCCTGCTCCAGAATCACCTGATCGCCCTCCTCGATCTGCTGTTCATACAGATAGTGATCCTTTTGCCGGAGCAAACGGAGCTGCCCGTTTTCATCCTCCAGTTCAACAAGCACGGTCGGCCAAACGCCCTCCGAACGCTCTTCACAGCCGTAATCATCCTCCCGGATGCTTCGAACCCGGTATCTATACCGACACTCAGCTTCAAGTTCCGTCATCTGCTCCATTTCTCCCCTCATTCTAACATGTCTTTTTTATTCATGACAATAGAATGCTCGCAGAGCGTGCATTCTATTGTTTATATCCATGCTATTTTGATTCAGAAGCATGGATTTTTATTTCACTGCGTCTCACAGCTTCCGCACGATCTCGTCGGAATATTTCATCATGCACATGTCCGCTTCGTATGCGCCGATCTGCGGCTCATTTTCCTCGTCGCGCAGATTTTTCGCGATCAGCTCCGGGAACCTCACGTTGCAGTGCCATGCGTGGGGATAGCCGCCGCCAAACCGCGGATTGATTTCGGAAATATAATATTTGCCGTCGATCCGGAAGATATCCATGTCGATCGGGCCTGCCAATGAAAGCGCGGAAACCGTCTTTTCAATCAGCTCAAACAGCGCAGGATCTTTGACGGAAATCGATTTTTCAGTTTCGCCCGCCCTCATCCGCACTTTTTTCTTCGTAAAAATAGCTACAGGTTTTTTGGAAATCAAATCGACGTAAATATCCGCGCCGAATTCCTCCCCATCCGCATACTGCTGAATCAACAGCGGTGCTTCGCTATAACGGCACAGCACACCAAGAAGCTCGCGGTTGTCCACCCGGCTGATGCCGACGCTTCCGCAGCCCCGAACAGGCTTTACAAATACCGGGAACGCAATCTTTCCTTCCGCGTAATCCGAGTCAAACTCTTCCAGAGATGCGCTCGTATACAGCACCGGCAGTCCGTTTTTCTGCAGCAGGGAGAAAAAGCCGTACTTATCCCGGCAGACCGCAACGCTTTCTACGTCCGATACAATCGCTGTGATCCCTTTTTCCTCAAACTTCTCCCGGTTCTGCGCCAGCAGATCCAGCTCATCCTCAAACAGCGGAAGCAGTGCATTGACCTGTTCCCGCATGCAGATTTCCAGAATCCTGTCTTCGTATCCGGGATCCTTCATCGGCGGTACCAGATAAAATGCGTCCGCCTCGTACAGCGCAGGCGCCCACGGACTGCAGTCCGTCACGACCACCCTTCCACCGCCCGGCAGACTGTGAAAAGCTTCTTTAAAAAAACGTACCAGCTTATTGCGCGTTCCGCAGCTCAAAATCAAGATCGTCGTCATTTTTGTTCTTCTCCATACAACATGCTGTTCTGCATATATTCCTTCGGCGTCCAGCGGTTTCTGATCTTATAAAGCTCCCCGTCCCGGCGGATATAGACGTCCGGGAAATACTGGATAAACAGTGGATTCAGGCTCATCGTATAGCCGCCCACATTTTCATAAACAATCCGGTCGCCTTCCATCAGCTCGATTCCGTCGCGGTATTCAAAAATCCGGTCCACTTCCATGCAGGAATAGCCCGATACGCACTGATGCGCCATCGTTTTTCGCTGCTCTGCACCCGGATTTGCCTCATTCAATTCCAGGTGGAACAGGTGGCTGCTCTTAATCATCGTCGGGTCGATATTGAAACGGCTTCCGTCCGTGATCAGATACCGTTCGTTTCCGATATCGCGCACATCTACGACGCCTGTCACAAATGTGCTTGCCTTTGACAGAAGGGAAATACCCGGTTCGACGATCAATATTGTCTGTTCTGGCGTAAATTCTTCTTGTAAAACCTTCGCCACAGCCGGAAAATAATCCGGATATTGCGGACGTCCTTCCAGACCGCCGCAATAACCGCCGCCCAGGTCCACATAAGACAGGTTCAGGGAAAATTCCCGCTTTAATTTACATGCCATCGAAGCGATTGCTTCGAATACCGCGACACTTCTGGACTTGCTGCTGGAATGCAGATGCAAGCCCGTGACCTCAACATTCGGAATGCGCCGCACGCGCTCTAAAACGGTTGCAAACGTCCCGTTTTCATAGCTGAATCCAAATCTGCCTCCGGCTTCGCCCATCGTCGTCTGACCCGGGCACATTTTTTCCAGATCAAAATTGACCCGGATTCCGACCCGAAATGTCTGCGTCGGATGCGCTGCTGCCAGTTCTTCCATCCAGTCCAGCTCCCGCCTGCCGTCCATATTCAGGATGCCGCCTGCAAGCAGCACCCGTTCAAACGACGGGCGTTTTTTGACCGGTCCATTGTATACAATTTCAGAATCGGAAAAGCCCAGTGCGCCGGCCAGCGAATATTCATCGTCGGATACGACCTCCGCCATCACGCCGCCCGTCTTTAAAAAGGTTACCAGCCACGGCAGGGAATTCGTTTTGAAGGAATATCCGATCCGGTAATTGCCCCAGGATGTTTCCAGGGAGCTTTTCAGCATCTGAAAATCTTTCGTCAGCTGATTTTCGTCGATCACAAAATAGGGAGTCTGATATGCCATGCTTCTCTCCTTATGAAGGAACCGTTCTGCCAAAACGACAAAACGGTTCGGTTTTCTGCTTTTATCGCAGCTCTTCTTTTGTTGTATGCGTCTCTTATACGCCCTTTACCAGCTCCAGACGGTTGACCGCCGAGAACATTGCGCGTACAGATGCTCTTGTGATGTTGGAGCTTACGCCGACACCATAAGTAACGCGTCCGCTCTCTGCATCCATCATATGGATATATGCTGCTGCCTGCGCGTTGGAACCGTTCTGCAGCGCATGCTCCTCGTAATCAAGCACTCTGATATTCATGCCGAAGGTAACCTGCAGTCCTCTCTTGACCGCATCGATCGGGCCGTTGCCGACTGCATCGAATGTACCGGGCTTGCCTGCCAGCGTGTAGTCCACGATAACCTTTGTATCGAATTCGCCGGATTCCACATCTCCGCTCAGATCCTCGATTCTCAGCTTCTTGAAGTGCAGAGGTTCCTTCTGATCCAGATACTCGCGCTTGAAATTGTCCATGATCTGCTGCGGGGAAACCTCGCCCTGCTTCTCGGATATCTTCTGGATAACATTTGCAAACTCTTTGTGCATCGCCTTGGGCAGCTTGAAGCCAAAATAAGTATCCATAACGAAAGCGACACCGCCCTTGCCGGACTGGGAATTGATACGCACGATGGGCTCGTACTCCCTTCCGATATCGGCAGGATCGATCGGCAGATAAGGAACCTGCCAGATTTCGCTCTTTCTCTCCTTCATTGCCTGCACGCCCTTGTTGATCGCATCCTGATGGGAACCGGAGAATGCGGTAAATACCAGCTTGCCGGCATAAGGATGTCTCGGATGGATCGGGATCTTGCAGCATCTTTCGTAAATACCGATAATATCGTTGACATGTCCGATTTCCAGCTCAGGGTTGATGCCCTGGGAGAACATGTTGTAGGCGATATTTAAAACGTCCACGTTACCGGTACGCTCGCCGTTTCCAAACAGAGTTCCCTCGACACGCTCTGCGCCTGCAAGCAGCGCCAGCTCAGCGCTCGCAACACCGGTTCCTCTGTCGTTGTGAGGATGGATACTTAAAATAATGCTCTCTCTGTTTTCAAAATGACGGTTCATCCACTCGATCTGATCTGCATAAACGTTCGGCGTATTCATCTCTACAGTAGACGGCAAATTGATAATGATTGGATTTTCTTTCGTTGCGCCCCAGGTTTTCTGAACTGCGGTACAGATTTCAAGCGCAAAGTCCAACTCTGTTCCGGTAAAGCTTTCCGGGGAATATTCCAGGACGATCTTGCCCGGGAAGTCTGCGGCATATTTTTTTACCAGCTCGGTCCCCTTTACCGCAATGTCCACGATATGCGGACGGTCCATGTGGAACACGACGTCTCTCTGCAAGGTGGACGTAGAGTTATAAATATGTACGATTGCCTGCTTACAGCCCTGAATCGATTCAAAGGTACGCGCGATCAGCTCTTCCCGGCACTGTGTCAGCACCTGAACATATACGTCATCCGGAATCATATCATGCTCAATCAGGTGGCGCAGAAAATCGAATTCAATCTGACTTGCTGCCGGGAAACCAACTTCGATTTCCTTAAAGCCCAGCTTTATCAGATACTGGAACATTTCGATCTTTTCTTCTACTACCATCGGATCTACCAGTGCCTGGTTGCCGTCGCGCAGGTCTACGCTGCACCATATGGGTGCTTTCTCAATCTCTTTGCCTGGCCACTGGCGCTCCGGATAGTCAATTACCGGATTACGGCGGTATTTCTGATAATTCATCATTGCTTTTTCTCTCCCTTCGTGTCCTGCCATTCTGACTGTATTTATGAGCAATGTAGCTGTCACTTTGCTATAAGATACCGGGTTGTGAGACTACGAAACGCCCTTTTGACCCTGGTATCAAACAATAGAATGCACGCTCCGCGAACATTCTATTGTCATGAACAATAAAATGCACGCTCTGCGAGCATTCTATTGTTATGAAAAAGAGGAACCCAGCCTGAAAATCTGCTCCAGGTCTGACCTCCTCTTCTGATCTCTTCACGAAACAATCCTGCTCAACAAAGTTCTTCTGCTGCACTTGCAGCTTACTCCCCCAGTCCGCCTTCAATTGCCTCGGTCAGGGCTGTCAGCGCTTCTTCTTCGTCCGGTCCGTCGCATATCAGTTCAATTTCATCGCCACATTTTACACATGCGCCCAGAACACTTAGAACGCTCTTCGCGTTCGCTGTGCTGTCCCGAAATGTAAACGTAATCAGCGATTTATATTTGATTGCTTCCTTGCATAGATTTCCAGCCGGTCTTAGGTGAAGTCCTGTCGGGTTTTTGATTACTACCTTCTGGCGTACCATATCTGTTCTCCCCTTTCCGCCCGATGCGGATCTTTACATCATTATCATACCATTATCGCACCCATCTGGCAAGCACCAACCCGTTCCAAAAGCCCCATCTGCAGCCGGAACACAAGTTACATCCGGATTACAGCATCAGCTGCTGAATCAGATCTGCAATTCTATGCGCTTCCTTATCAATGCGTGCTTTGTCCTTCCCCTCGATCATGACACGCACCTTCGGCTCTGTGCCCGAAGGACGGATCAATACGCGGCCTTCTCCTGCGAACTCTTTTTCCAGCTCTTCGATCGCAGCCGCGATTTCCGGATATTCCATAAAGTGCTCTTTGCGGTGATTCGGAACGGTAACATTAACCAGTGCCTGCGGCAGGACTGTCATAATCTTGGAAAGCTCAGACAGCGGTTTTCCGGTCACTACCATAACCTCTAACAGATGCAGCGCAGACAGCAGACCATCACCGGTCGTATTTTCATCCAGGAAAATAATATGACCGGACTGCTCACCGCCAAGGCTCGCGCCGATTTCCCGCATACGCTCCAGCACATAACGGTCACCGACCTTGGTTTTTTCGATATGGATCTTTTCTTTCTCACCAAACAGAAACAGACCAAGGTTACTCATGACAGTCGCCACGATCGTGTTCTGTTTCAGCTTGCCCATGTTGCGCATATGTGCACCTACAATCGCCATGATCTGATCACCATCCACGACGTTGCCCAGCTCATCCACTGCCAGCAGGCGGTCTGCGTCGCCGTCAAACGCCAGACCGATATTTGCCTTTTCGTAAACAACGCGGGCCTGCAGCTCTTCCATATGGGTTGAGCCACAGTTTGCATTGATATTCGTGCCATCCGGCATATTGTGAATCGGAACAACCTGAGCGCCCAGCTGACGCAGGGCTTCTATGGAAGTATAATGAGATGCACCCTCTGCGCAGTCCACAACCACCTTCAGATTCGTCAGATCCACCGGAACTGCCCGCACTGCATGGTTGATATATTCCTCTCTTGCGTCCTTGCGGTACTTGATCCGTCCAACGCTGGAGCCTGTCGGAAATTCCACACTATTCATGTTGTTCTTAATCAGGGCTTCGATCTCATCCTCCAGAGCATCCGGCAGCTTGTAGCCATTGCCGTCAAAGAATTTAATGCCATTAAACTCCATCGGGTTGTGGGATGCAGAAATCACAACACCGGCTTCTACCTTATATTTCTTGGTCAGATAAGCGATCGCCGGAGTCGGAATCACGCCCACATAAACCGCATTTGCGCCTACGCTGCAGATTCCTGCCATCAGTGCATTTGCCAGCATATCGCCAGACATTCTTGTGTCACAGCCAACCATAATTGTAGGTTTGTGCTTGTTTTCACGGGTCAGGACATATGCACCTGCCTGCCCCAACTGCATCGCCAAAAGCGGCGTCAGCTCTTCATTTGCAACACCTCTTACACCGTCCGTTCCGAACATTCTCGACATGATCTCTTCCTCCTGTTATAAAACCGCAAAGCTTTCGGGATTTCATTTGCAGCCCTGATTCAACCCACAAATGCTGCATCGCCTGCTCCGGGCGCTGTTCATATTTTCTCCTGCCCGGCTTTTCTTTTACTGATCTCCCTGTGCGTCTGTATTCGAAGCCGCAAGCTGAGTCAGACGCACCTGCACCGTAACCGCATTGACCTGATCCACAGAAGCGGGAAGCAAAAATTTCACTGTTACTTCCTGTTCTCCTGCCGTCACAATGCCGTTTTCATCTATCAATGCAGACAAATCCGCGTGAGGCGTGATTGTCCCTGCATCCACATTATTCAAATTGTCCTGCAGACCTCTGACTGTCAGCTGCAGATTCTGTCCGCTGACTGCTTCTGCCAGCCAACCGTCCGGAATGTTCAAAAGCTGGACGCTGTCCGCATCAAAGCTGATCGTCTTGCGTCGGATCTGCTCGATATCCGCGGATACCGTTACTGTTCCGTCAAAATCAGCATCCGCAAGCGATATGTCCGAAGGAAGATATTCTCTGATATCAATCGTATTCGTCACCGGTGCCGTCGCATCCGTCAGATCAAGTTCCTCTGCCGGGATCGTGATCTCCGAGATCTTATCCAGCACAGCCGCCCGCCCTGCAATTTTCACCGTTGCAGGAGACACCGTTACCGTTCCAGTCTGTTCATAACCATCCGCCGGTTCTCCTATAGCGGAAGCATTGATTGTGACCTCCTTTGTCTCCAGAATCGGAACGGTCACCTTTACGCTGTCCACATTTTTGCGGATTTCACTGCTGGTGATTTCGTTGCCGTCTGCATCCAGCAGGCGGATTGTCGCATCGATTTCCACATTCGCTGTCACATTATCCAGAGAAATATCCACCACTGCGCGGCTTACCGCATTCACCGCTGATTCCGGGCCGCTGATGCTGAGTGTATTGGTTTCCATATCGATCCTGCCGGTCGCATATCCATCCGGAAGTGTCCCGTTTTTGGCAACCTCTATGCTTAACTGTCTTGTCTTTTTATTTTCTACCTGTAACTGTACATACTGTCTGTCTGAAGTGATCTTTTCCACATCCAGGCCGCTGCTTAACGACAGCTCGATCGGTACGCGCCCGTCATCTGTAATTTCAGACAGGTCTGCCTTTGCCGTCACGCTCTGCGCATCGATTGCGCTGATTGCAGACTTCGGTGCGCGCACGGAAACACGGATCGTATCGGAATTGTCCACTACACGGTAGGTTTTTCCCTGTCCTGTCAGCGCCCCCGTATTGGTCAGCTGTACCTGTATATTATTGATATATTTATTTATCACCGGATCATTGATGTCAACCGCCAGCATCCACAGCACAACGGAAATCAACACCGCCATAATCTTCAGACCCAGATTGTGCATGAGCTTACTTTTCATTGTGGAACCACCCCTTCCAGCGTTTGTGCGCTTTCTCATCGGTCGGTTTTTTCTGAATAGATCTCAGCTTTTCTTCCAGTTCCTCCGCCGTCAGTCCTCTGCTTAACGTTCCTTCATAAGCGACGCTGATCTTGCCATTTTCCTCTGACACGATCACTGTCATGGAATCCGTTACCTCGGAAATACCGACGCCTGCACGGTGTCTCGTTCCGAGATCCTTGCTCAGACGCATATTGTCCGACAACGGCAGATAGCAGGTCGCATAGGTCACGCGGTTCCCCTGTACGATCACTGCGCCGTCATGTAACGGCGTATTTTTTTCGAAAATATTGATCAGCAGCTGGCTGGTCACAATACCATCCACTGCAATGCCAGTACGTTCATATTCTGCCAGGGAGTCCAGCTGTCTGACAACGATCAGCGCGCCCGTCTTTGCCCGGGACATTTCCACACAGCCCTTTACGATCTCACGGATCGTCCGGTCGGAAAAGAGTCCCTCCTCCGGCTTGGAGGATTCAAAGGGAATGACGGAACGGATCAGATTTTTCTGTCCGAGCTGTTCCAGCGCCTTGCGCAGCTCCGGCTGCAGCACGACGATCAGCGCAATTGTTGCAAACTGAAACGCCGTCCTCGCAATCCAGAGGATCGTATCCATCTGCAGGATTTCGGCAATCACAAGAAATACCAGAATGACGAACACGCCCTTTAACAGCTGCCATGCCCTGGTATTCCGAATAAAGATCAGTAGATAATAGACCATCAGAGAAATGAGGATAATCTCCACAATATCCATTGGTCCTATAAATTGTATCTGTGTCAGATATCTGTCCGCAAACTCTTTGATCTGTTCCATTGTTCCATCTCACTATTTTCTGGTTTTGCCCTTCCCATGGCTGTGGCGGACATTCTGGTTTGCGCGCTGCGTCGTGATCCGTTTTACCCGCTTCTCCGGCACTGCCACTGCCATTTTGGGAACCGCTTTTACATAGTAATAATACTCGTCATCTTCAAACTGCACTTTTTCGGTGCGTGCATAATCCAGATTGAACTGGAAAAACTGCATCACCAGCGCGATCAGCGCGCATACAATACTGCCGAGAATCACGCCCGCCAGGGAAAAATTCGCATCATAGATCAGATCCCCGATCAGTAAAATTACGATATCTGCCAGCGTTCCGACCAAAACAGCGATCGCTCTGGAATAGTTAATGCTCATGCGGCGGATCGCATAAACCAAAATCGCTGTGATGGCAAACGCCGTCACTACAATCAGCATTTCTTTATTTTCGATCACGCCGGTTCCCATATCGCTGAAGCGCTGCAGCATGGTATCGCTTTCCTCGCCGCCAAACGCCTGCGCATTGCCGGTAATATATGCCAGCACATAATATACCACTACGCCGCCTGCAACCGCAGCCGCAGCTCCCGGTGTCCCGAACAGTCCCGCTGCCAGCGGAGCCGCATAAGGGATCTTCCACACAAACAGAAGCGGTGTCAAAAGCAGCAGCAAATGCGCTTTCGGTGCAAACCGCAGATAAATCACCAACACGATAATATAAGCAAGCAGCAGAACCACAACGCATTCCGCAGACAGCGCATAAGTATGCAGCAGCAGAAACATCGCGCTCAAAAATACCATCACACCCAGCGGGAGGAATGAGCACAGAAGCGCCGCCACCAGCGCGATCGCAACGTGGTCAATTTTTGCCATATAGCCCATTCTGCCGTTGATCGTCAGAAACAAAATAAGTCCCAAGACAAATTTCAACAGGGGAACGATAAATTCTTCATATTTTGTGTAAAAATTTTTTATGTATTCTCTGATTACAAGCAGCTGTGTCATCTTTTATTTCCTCTCTGCGGTTTCCTCTTCTCCATCCTGATCCAGGCAGTCCAGATACTCCAAAAATAACTGCAGCCTCTTCTTCGCTTTTGCATAACGGATCGTGTATATCACATAGGTAACTGCCACATATAAAACTGCCGCCATCAGATATAACGTCAAAATCTTCTTCGCCGTTCCCACCAGATCCATGGAATAAATATTTCCCATTACCTCTGAAAAATGAAATACAAGATATGCCCCCAGCCCGGCAAGGAAAGCTGCCGTTATCACTATCAGTGAAATAATAGTCTGTTTTCCGATATAATCGCTGCGAAAATATCCCACCACTGCGCGATCCTTCCGTCCACCGTGCTCTTCATACGATGCCATCTTGGTCATTCTGAGAACCTTTTCCTGATTGATCATCTGACCTCCTGTCCGTTTCCGATAGACAACGCCGCAAAATAAATTCTGGAAACGCCCTGCTGCCTGCAGACCGCCGCCATCGCATCTATCGTACTTCCTGTCGTATAGATATCATCAATAATTACAATTGCATTTAATTTTACATCATTTTGCCCTGCTTTAAAAGCCTTTTTCAAATTATTTCGGCGTTCCTGCCCATTTAAAAGCTTCTGCGGAACTGTATTTTTTGTCCGAATCAGCCAGTTGTTCTCCACCCGGAGCCCTAACTGTTTTCCAATTTCCAATGCCAGAAGCTCCGCCTGATTGTAGCCTCTTTTGCGCTTCCGCGCCGGATGCAGCGGAACAGGGACCAATGCGTCTACCTTCCAGGAAAGGATCTGCCGCCCCAAATGCCATGCCATCTCTTTTCCGAAAAAAGCGGCGTATTCCTGCCTGCCCGCATATTTGAACCGGTAAACCGCCTTTTTAACACTCGTATACCGGTACAGACTGATTCCTCTGTCATACAGATGTTTTTTATGCAGACAATCCCTGCAGTATTCCTGATTTTCATCAGAAAGCTCCTTGCCGCACTTCATGCAAAGCGGCTGTCTGACATAAACAAGTTTCGGTGCACAGCTTCTGCAGACCAGCGCTCCGGCCGGTTTCACCGGTCTGTCGCATACAGGACATCTTCGTGGAAATAATAGCGTTTTGAAATCGATCAAGCTTCCCCTTTCAGCTCTCTGATCCGAACGTCCAGACTGGTGTACCTGCGGTTTTCGCTTTCGTTTGCGATCATCTCCTGCACCACCTTGCGGCTTCCCAGAATCGTCACGCAGCCCCTTGCACGGGTGACACCTGTATACAGAAGGTTTCTGTTAAACAGGAGTCTCGGTCCTCCCAAAAGCGGCATAATCACAGCAGGATATTCGCTTCCCTGCGACTTGTGAATTGTGATCGCGTAAGCCAGCTCCACCTCTTCCATCTGTGGATAGGTATAGGTCACGCGGCGTTGCTCGTCGTATTCCACCAGCACCGTCTGTGCATATTCGTCAATTTCCCGGATTATCCCCATATCACCGTTAAAAATTCCAACTCCCTTGTCGATCGGGATGCCGTAACGGCTGACGACCTCCCATTCCAGCTGGTAGTTGTTTTTAATCTGCATCACCTTGTCCCCCTCGCGGAACAGGGTATCGCCCAGCTGAACCTCCTTTTTGCCCTCCGACGGAGGATTTAAACAGCTCTGCAGTACGCCGTTTAACGTCTCCACACCAAGGCTGCCTTTCCGCATCGGCGTCAGCACCTGGATATCGAACGGCGAAGCCTTTACATATTTCGGCAGCATCTCTCCAATCAGCTGCACCATATGCTTGTAGATAACAGGGACACTGTTCCTCTCCAGAAAAAAGAAATCCCTGCTTTTATTTGTCAGCGCAATCTGTTCTCCTTTGTTAATCCGATGCGCATTGACAACAATATCGCTCTCCTGCGCCTGCCGGAAAATTTTCTGCAGGCAGACGACAGGGAACACCTCGCTGGCAATCAGATCTGCCAGCACCTGTCCGGGACCCACGCTCGGCAGCTGATTCACGTCCCCGACCAAAATCAACCTCGTCCCCGGGCTGACCGCCTTCAACAGCGACTGAAACAGGTGGATATCAACCATCGACATCTCATCGACGATAATCACGTCCGCCTCCAGCGGATTGTCCTCATTCCGTTCAAAGCTCGCCTTTTTGCCGCTTTCCGGCATCGCCCCGGACAGCTCAAGCATCCGGTGGATTGTCCGCGCCTCGTAGCCAGTTGCCTCCGTCATCCGCTTCGCCGCTCTTCCGGTCGGCGCCGCGAGGTAAAGATCCAGCCCTTCTCCTTCAAAATACCGGATAATTGTGTTGATCGTCGTCGTCTTACCAGTGCCCGGTCCGCCGGTCAAAATCAGAATGCTGTTGCGGACGCTCTCCAGAACTGCCTTCCGCTGCAGCTCGTCCAGCATCAATCCCTCCTGCTGTTGAATCTGATCCACCCGTTTTAAAATTGCCTCCTCCTGCGCCGGGAGCAGCTCGCCCTCCGGCAGCATCGTCTGATTCAATTCCACCAGCATCCGCGCGCAGGCAAGCTCTGCGTAATAATACGAAAACGCATAACAGATCGTATCCTCGCCGTTTTTCTTGATGACCATTTTTTTATCCATCGAAAGGTTCGGCAGCTGATCTGCAATTGCCTCCTGTGGAAGGTCGAGAAGCGCTGCCGCGCGCCGGATCAAAACGCTGCCCGGCAGATACATGTGTCCTTCCCCGGACGCCTGCAATAATGTATACAAAATTCCGCTCCGAATCCGAAAATCCGAATCCGTATGGATGCCGATTCTTGCGGCAAGTTCATCCGCCTTGCGGAAGCCGATTCCGTCAATATCATCCGCAAGCTGGTACGGATTTTCTTCTAAAACCCGGTAGAGCCTGCTGCCGTAGGTTTCATAAATCCGCACTGCCAGTGTGTTGGAAATCCCGTATTTCTGCAGATAGACCATCGCTTCCCGCATTTCGTGCTTTTCTTCCATCTGGGATGCGATGTCCATCGCCTTGCGCTCGCTGATCCCCTTGATCTCCGCCAGGCGCTCCGGCTCTTCTTCGATAATCCGAAACGTATCCGCCCCGAATCGTTTCACAATCCGCGCCGCCAGCGAAGCGCCGACTCCTTTGATCGCCCCGGAGCCGAGATATCTCTCCATCCCCGCCGCATCCTCTGGCGACGAGAATTTGAACGAAGAAACTTTAAACTGACTCCCATACACCGCGTGCTCGGTAAAATCTCCCTCCAGCTCCAGAATTTCTCCCTCTTCCAGAGACTGAAATGTACCCACGCAGGTGATCTCGTCGCCTGTATTCAATTCAAAAACGGTATAGCCGTTCCCGTTGTTACGATAAATAATGTGTGTTACAAATCCTTTCAGCTGTGCCACTGTTTTCTCCGCTGTTGTTATAATATAGGCTGCACCGCGCCGCCAACCACACCAACAGGCATTTTGAACACAAAAGGTCGCCCATGAAATAGGCGACCTTGTTATGATTCTGACAATGTTCCTGTTTTCGATGCGCTTTGCATCTACGTTCTGGTTCCGATGGAATTACTCTCTGTATCCGCCCAGAAATTCTACATATTTGCCGGTTCCGATGGCTACTGCGGTCATCGGGTCTTCTGCCGTCATCGTATTGATGCCGGTGTGCTCCGCAATCAGCTCTTCCAGACCGCGCAACAGGCTTCCGCCGCCGGTCAGGACGATACCTCTGTCCGCGATATCCGCAGCCAGTTCCGGGGGAGTCTTCTCCAATACGCCGTGAATTGCTTCTACAATCTGCATTGTAGACTCTTTGAGTGCCTCTTCTGTTTCTTCCGAAGAAACCTTGATGGTCTTGGGCAGACCTGTTACCAGGTTACGTCCTCTGACTTCCATGTAGTCCGGCTCCGGTCTCTTATAAGCGGAACCGATTTTGATCTTGATATCCTCTGCGGTGCGTTCACCGATCAGAAGGTTATGCTTCTTTCTCATGTAGCGGACAATCGCTTCGTCAAAATCATCGCCTGCGATCTTGATGGATGCGCTCACCACGGTTCCTCCCAGCGAAATTACCGCAATATCGGACGTACCGCCGCCGATATCCACGATCATGTTGCCGCAGGGTCTGGAAATATCGATACCAGCTCCGATTGCAGCCGCAATCGGTTCTTCAATAATAGAGACCTCTCTTGCACCTGCCTGATAGGTTGCATCCTCAACAGCTTTCTTCTCTACCTCAGTTACGCCGCTGGGTACGCAGACTGCGATTCTGGGGCGGCGGAAAGTCTTTCTGCCGAGTGCTTTCTGGATGAAGTATTTCATCATCTTCTCTGTTACGGTATAGTCAGAAATAACGCCCTGACGAAGCGGGCGGACTGCTACGATATTGCCGGGCGTACGTCCCAGCATCAGGCGCGCGTCCTCTCCAATTGCCTTGATCTTGTTGGTATCACGATCAAATGCTACAACGGAAGGCTCCTTTAATACGACGCCCTTCCCTCTGATATAAACCAGAATGCTGGCTGTTCCCAAATCAATCCCGATATCTGTATACTGCATGCTATAATCTCCTTCCGTTCTGCTGCGAACGTACTGTACGTTCCAATCATTCCCTGTTCTGCTCTATGTTAATCAGGGCAAACTTCACCCTTTTTGGAATAGTCCGCGTCCATTATAGCGTAAAACCCCGGTATTGAAAAGGGGATTCAGAAAAATTTAACTTTTCAGCATCTTCTTTACATAATATCCTGTATACGATGCAGGATTCTTCGCAACCTCCTCCGGCGTTCCCTTTGCGATGACCGTTCCGCCGCGCATGCCGCCTTCTGGTCCGATATCGATCAGATAGTCCGCCGTCTTGATGACATCCAGATTGTGCTCGATTACCACAACGGTATTTCCACCCTCTGCAAGCCGATGCAGAATCTCGATCAGCTTCTGCACGTCTGCAAAATGCAGTCCGGTCGTGGGTTCGTCCAGAATATAGATCGTCCTTCCGGTGCTCCGTCTGGACAGCTCCGCTGCCAGCTTGATCCGCTGCGCTTCGCCGCCGGACAGCTCCGTAGAAGGCTGTCCCAGCTTGACATAAGAAAGCCCTACATCATATAGTGTCTGAATCTTTCTCTGGATGGACGGCACATTTTCAAAAAAGGTCAGCGCCTCCTCCACTGTCATATCCAACACATCGTAAATGCTCTTGCCCTTGTATTTGACGTCCAGTGTCTCTCGGTTATAGCGCTTGCCTCCGCAAACCTCACACGGCACATAGACATCCGGCAAAAAGTGCATTTCAATCTTGATAATGCCGTCGCCGCCACAGGCTTCACAGCGTCCGCCCTTGACGTTGAAGCTGAATCTTCCCTTTTTATAGCCTTTCGCTTTTGCATCCGAAGTCGATGCGAACAAATCGCGGATCATATCAAATACGCCTGTATAGGTCGCCGGATTGGAACGGGGCGTCCGCCCAATCGGAGACTGGTCGATCGCAATGACCTTATCCAGCTGCTCGATGCCGTCGATGCCCGCATGTTTTCCCGGAATACATCTCGCACGGTTTAAATCTCTTGCCAGGTGTTTATAGAGAATTTCGTTGACCAGCGACGATTTGCCGGAGCCGGAAACGCCCGTCACGCAGGTAAACACGCCCAACGGAAATTTCACATCGATCTTCTTTAAATTATTTTCTTCCGCGCTGCGCACAGTCAGCCAGCCTGTGGGCTTTCGTCTCGTCTCAGGAACCGGGATCTTCTTCGCACCGCTCAAATACTGACCGGTAATCGACTCCGGCGTATTTATGATCTCTTCCACGGTTCCGCTCGCAACAATCTGACCGCCATGGGAGCCTGCTCCAGGGCCGACGTCCACAATATAATCTGCTGCACGCATCGTATCCTCATCATGCTCCACGACGATCAGCGTATTGCCAAGATCCCGGAGATTCTTCAGCGTTGCGAGCAGCTTGTCGTTGTCCCGCTGATGTAGACCGATACTTGGCTCATCCAGAATATAGCAGACTCCGACCAGTCCGGAGCCGATCTGTGTTGCAAGACGGATTCTCTGCGCCTCACCGCCGGAAAGTGTTCCCGTCGCTCTGGAAAGGGAAAGATAATCCAGTCCGACGTCGATCAGGAAGCCAACTCTTGCCCGGATTTCCTTTAAAATCTGGCTGCCGATCAGCTCCTGCTGTACCGTCAGCTTCATATCCTGCAGAAACTGCGACAGTTCTCCGATAAACATTGACGTAATTTCGTATATATTTTTTCCGCACACGGTTACTGCCAGCGCTTCTTTTTTCAGACGCTGTCCCTTACACAGCCGACACGGTGTAATCCGCATAAATGTCTCGTATTCCTGCTTAGTGGCGTCCGATCCTGTCTCCCGGTATCTGCGCTCCACATTCCGAATCAAGCCCTCGAACGCGATCGGATACTGTCCCTTGCCGCGCTGTCCTTCATAGTAGACCAGAACCTCTTTTCCACCGGTTCCATGCAGCAGAATATCCTGAATTTTCTGTGGATATTCCCCAAACGGTGTATCCAGATCGAAGTGATATTCTTTTGCCAGTGCCTGCAGGATCGCATTTGCAAAAGATCCCGGCTGCTGACAGCTCTGCCACCCCAGCACGGTAATCGCGCCCTGGTTGATGCTCAGCGTGCGATCGGGAATCATCAGGTCGGAATCAAACTCCATCTTATATCCAAGTCCGTAACACTCCGGGCATGCCCCGAACGGGTTGTTGAATGAAAAGCTTCTGGGCTCGATTTCATCAATGCTGACGCCGCAGTCCGGGCACGAAAAGCTCTGGGAAAATGTCAGCATTTCCTCATCGCTTCCCACACGTTCTACAAACAGAAGTCCCTCCGACAGGTTCAGGACATTTTCGATCGAATCCGTCAGTCTGCGTTCGATTCCCGGCTTCACAATCAGACGGTCAACGACGATTTCGATATTATGCTTGATATTTTTATCTAACTGGATATTCTCCGCCAGCTCATACAGATTGCCGTCAATGCGGACTCTCACATAGCCGCTTCTCGCCGCGCGTTCCAGTACCTTCTCATGCCGTCCCTTTCGTCCGCGCACAACGGGCGCAAGCAGCTGCAGCCGCGTTCCTTCCGGCAGTGCCATGATCTGATCCACCATCTGATCGACGCTCTGTTTCTTGATCTCCTTGCCGCAGTTCGGGCAATGCGGAATGCCGATTCTCGCATACAGCAGACGGAAATAGTCATAAATCTCTGTTACTGTTCCGACAGTAGAACGAGGGTTACGGTTCGTCGATTTCTGATCGATCGATATCGCCGGAGAAAGTCCTTCGATCTTTTCCACATTCGGCTTCTCCATCTGTCCCAAAAACTGACGCGCATAGGACGATAGCGATTCCATATACCGCCGCTGTCCTTCCGCATAGATCGTATCAAACGCCAGCGACGATTTACCGGAGCCGGACAGTCCGGTAAAGACAACCAGCGCATCCCTCGGAATATCCACATCCACATTTTTCAGATTGTGCTCGTTCGCACCCCGGATTCTGATACAGTTCTTCTTTGAAAGTATTTTCTTTGCTTCTTCCATTTCTTCCTCACTCTATAGAAATAACATTCAAACGCATTCTTTTTCAGGCGCTCAGTCCATATCCGCCAGCAGCTTTTTCAGATCTACCATCTGGTCGCGCAACTCTGCCGCCGCTTCGAAATTCAGCTCTGCTGCCGCCTTCTTCATCTTCTTCTGCACGTCCGCAATCAGCTTTTCCAGCTCTGGACGACTCATGGATTCCGGATCTTTTTCGAAAGCAGTCTCTGCAGGCTTGATCTCCTTCGTGATGCTGATCAGATCACGGACGGCTTTCTTAATTGTCTGTGGTGTAATTCCGTGTGCTTCGTTATAAGCCTGCTGCAGCGCACGTCGGCGCTCCGTCTCGTCGATCGCCCTCCTCATGGAATCGGTGATCGTATCCGCATACATGATAACGTGTCCCTCTGCGTTACGCGCTGCACGTCCGACTGTCTGAATCAGTGACGTCTCCGAACGCAGAAATCCTTCCTTATCCGCATCGAGAATCGCTACCAACGTAATCTCCGGAATATCCAAACCCTCTCTCAGCAGGTTAATGCCCACCAGCACATCGAATACATCCAGACGCATATCCCGGATAATCTCGGAACGCTCCAGCGTATCCACATCGGAGTGCAGATAACGAACACGAATTCCCACTTCCCTCATATAATCCGTTAAGTCTTCCGCCATACGCTTCGTCAACGTCGTAATCAGAACTTTATTGTGATGTGCGGTCTCTTTCCGAACCTCCGCAATCAAATCGTCGATCTGTCCCTCTACCGGACGAACGTCGATTTTCGGATCAAGCAGTCCGGTCGGACGGATAATCTGCTCCGTCCGAAGCAGCTCATGCTCTTCTTCATAAGGTCCCGGCGTCGCAGAAACGAACATCATCTGATCGATCCGCTGTTCAAATTCTTCAAAATTCAGCGGTCGGTTATCCAGCGCAGACGGCAAACGGAAGCCATAATCCACAAGTGTCTGCTTCCGGGAACGGTCACCCGCATACATACCGCGAATCTGCGGGATTGTCATATGCGACTCATCGATAATAATCAAATAGTCATCTTTAAAGAAGTCCAGCAGCGTAAACGGCGGCGCGCCTTCCGGCATTCCATTTAAATGTCTGGAATAGTTCTCAATCCCCGAACAAAATCCGGTTTCCCGCAGCATTTCGATATCGAAATTCGTCCGTTCTGAAATACGCTGCGCCTCCAGGAGCTTATCTTCTCCTTTGAAAAAGCGGATTCTGCCCTCCAGCTCCTTTTCGATTTCATCGCAGGCCTTATTAATCTGCTCCTGCGGCACAACATAATGGGACGCCGGGAAAATAATGACATGCTCCAGCGTGTTCTGCACCTGCCCATTTAACGGATCAACCTCCGTAATCCGATCGATTTCATCTCCGAAAAATTCTACCCGGATCAGAAATTCACTTCCCTGCGCCGGATTGATCTCAATCACATCTCCACGCACGCGAAAGCAACCGCGGTTTAAGTCCATATCATTGCGGTCATACTGAATCGCCACGAGCGCCCGCAGCACATCGTCCCGATCCTTCTGCATTCCCGGGCGCAGGGACACACTCATCCCCGAAAACTCATCCGGGGAACCCAGACCAAAAATACAGGAAACGCTGGCGACCACAACAACATCCCGCCGTTCCGAAAGGGACGCCGTAGCGGACAACCTCAGCTTATCGATTTCATCGTTGATCGCGGAATCCTTCGCAATATAAGTGTCCGTGGACGGGACATACGCTTCCGGCTGATAATAATCATAATACGATACAAAATATTCTACCGCGTTTTCCGGAAAAAATTCTTTAAATTCCCCGTATAGCTGTCCCGCCAGCGTCTTATTGTGTGCGATCACAAGCGTCGGTTTATTCAGCGCCGCAATCACATTCGCCATCGTAAACGTCTTGCCGGAGCCGGTAACGCCAAGCAGGGTTTCAAACTGATTGCCTTCCTGAAACCCCTTCACCAGCTCTGCAATTGCCTGCGGCTGGTCGCCAGTCGGCTGATATTCACTGTGTAGTTTGAAAATCTGCTGTTCCTGTTCCATTTTTCCTCCGCCTGTTCCCGATCGTTTGTGCTCTCGCTCGCTCACGAGCCCGCGCTGACGCGCTTTATCGCCTGCTGCGCAGGCTGTTCGTTCTCTAATGGCACAAGAAAAACAAATGCCGCCTGCGGCGTCGCTTGTTTTTCTTTTGTGCTCATTATATCGTGAGCATAGCTCACTCAATAATTTCGCCGTTCGTCAATCATGCAAGCATGTTGACTCACTTACGCTCATTATATCATACATTTCTTAAAAAGTATAGGAATCAAAGAACATTTGTTCTGCTTCGTCTGTTTGGATTTTCTGGAAACCAGCCTTTTCTGACACGCTCTTCCTGTTCGTAAAGCTCCTGAATGCTCCACAAGAACGTGCATCCCAGAACGCCCAGCAATACGGATGGCATTTCCTGCTTTGCAAAAGCAGAAAGTCCGAGGCATGCAAGCCCTGCCACAAGAAAAACCGGCCAGCAGCGCTTCGTATAATAATATTCTGCCCTGATCACAATCGGGTGAAAAATCCCAATTACCAAAAAACTGATTCCTGCTGTCAGAATACCCGAAAAATTCATTTTTTCCTCTCATTTCTGCGCACGTTTTTTGCGCATGCCGAGTTTATGTCAAGTGCGCGCAGACACAAATCTCGCGATTGAAAAATTTTATTTTTCAATCTATTCCCCCTTATGCACTACTTTTTACATCAATAAACTACACGCTCTGTGAACATTTTATTGTCATGAAATAAATTACTTCTCTCCAAATAACGCATGCAGACGGTAGTATTTCTTTTACTATATGCAGCTTTTATCTTTTCTGTACCGTGCCGACGTTTGTCTTCTATCAGAAAATTCTGCCCGGATTGCAGTATTTTCACCCATCAGGTATTTCCATCCGTATTACAGTTTTTTCTTCCGTCAAGAAACACTTGTAGAGCCTTGTCCCATCTGTTAAACTAATGGAAAAGGGATTTGGCGGTAAACGCCGGAATCCACAAAAATTTATTCAAAGGAGATTGCTTATGGAACTGCAAAGCGCACTTGAAAACCGGAAAAGTATCAGATCCTATCTTTCCAAAGACGTGGAACCGGAAAAGCTTACCGCATTGATTGAGGCTGCTTCTCTTGCTCCCTCCTGGAAAAATTCTCAGACTGCACGTTATTATGTCATTCACACTCCCGAGAAGCTGAAGCAGATTCGCGCTACCCTCCCGGAATTTAACCGTAAAAACTGTGAACAGGCTCCGGCTCTGATTATCACAACTGTTGTCCTGAATCGTTCCGGCTATGAACGAAACGGCGAGCCTACCAATGAGCTCGGCAACGGCTGGGGCTTCTATGACTGCGGACTCGGCAGCATGGCTCTTCTGTTAAAAGCAACCGAGCTCGGTCTTTCCACCCTCGTGATGGGCATTCGTGATGCGGCAAAAATCAGTGAAATTCTGGAAATCCCTGAAAATGAAGCGGTCGTAAGCGTCATTTCCGTTGGCTACAGCGATGCTGACCCGGAACGTCCGGCACGCAAACCCGTCGAGAAATTGGCACATTTCTTCTAAATAATTTTTCAAAAAAAGGAGCGCAGTGACATATCCTCAAAAGCCTGACTTTTGAGAACGCATCGTCTTCCTGCCGCTCCTTTTTCTATTACGTTCCTTTTTCGATACTACTTGCTCAATTTATTTTTTACATTTATTATTTTTCTGCATCTATCATTTTTTCTCTCATTTTGCACATGCCGAGTTTGTGTCAAGTGCGCGCAGACACAAATCTCGCGATTGAAAAATT
>OGQE01000307.1_pt1 | contig 57703 bp, 61 predicted proteins | sample 1553131 | NCBI WGS metagenome assembly OGQE01 (sample SAMEA2579929, study PRJEB22360) | human gut metagenome | biome: human gut; feature: human-associated habitat; material: faeces | place: Denmark | collected 2008/2010
TAAAATTCTTTATGATAATATCTTATGATTTGAACATCCATCATCTCATCTTGATACAGAGTAATATATGAATGTCCTATACCATTTATAAATAGTTCCCTGATAGACAGAAGAATGGGTGGTACTTCTATTTCAGAAGTATATATCTGAACTTTGATTACTAACCCAGATTGAAAATGAATCATAAAATGATATCGAACTTCATCAGGCTTATCCCTGGATTTTTTGATAGGAGATATATATTCTATTCCTATGCCATTGAATATATGTTCTGGAGGTATTACAGAACAATTGAATAATGATTTGATTTTTTGTAGAATCTTCATTGTTTATGATTATTAATGGTTAATGCCTCTTAACGTAACATGTAATATACCTTTCCTCCTACGGAGAAAAAGTATATACTCATAGTCAGAAATTATTATCCTTGAAAAGGTTTATGTCTAGGGTACTTATCCCAGAGCTTACTTAACCGGATAACTTTAAGTCCTTGATCTTGATAATACTTTCTTCTATGATTCCCATGCCTACTTAAATAATTCCCAGGATAATGTAAATCATCTAGGTAAACTTTGGATTTGGATTCATCCTTTCTTACCAATCGCCCTAAGAACTGAATTGATTTTTCTTGAGAATCCATACTGGCAGTATTCAACAGATATCTGAGCTTAGGAAAGTTTTTACCTCGAGCAATAATTGTAGTTGATACAAGGATATCTATTTTACCCTCCCTAAAATCCTTCATTATCTGTTGTCTTAATTTAGTAGGAGTATTAACATGCACATAAGCAATATTATAGGTATTATCTAGTCTTTCTTTAAAGAATTTATATAGATTTTCACAATGTGCAATATGCTTACATACTACGAGAGCAGGATATCTACCTTGATTAAGGTTCCATTTCAACCTATCTAATGCCATGGTCCAGGCAATCTTATTATTGGTAATGGAATCATCATATATTTCATTATAGGACATACAATCTGATTCCCAATTACCAAACCAAGGTTTACCTTCTACTGTTTTTACAATTGTCTTTGTTGAGTATCCTTTCTTAATTGAGTCCTTAAGTTTAAACTCTGCTATTACATCGCCAAAGAAACAACGTAAATTCATATTCTTAACTTTATCCTTGGCAAGCTTACTCATATAAATGGTACCAGATAATCCGATTCTAACTCGGGTATTAAATAACCTAGTGATCACATTCTGATATTGCTTACTACCTCCTTGGTCAGCTTCATCGATTAATACCATATCAATCTTAGCAAGTTCATTCTGATAATATTTCATATTCCGAGAAATAGATTGAACCATACCAATGGTAAAATTACTCCAGTTTAAAACTTTACCCTGAACAAAGGTAATGTCTTCTCCTGGTAGATATTGCTTAAATTCATCTCTAGCTTGATTTAACCAATCGGAGTCATTAGTTATAAGCAAAGTCTTTAATTGCTTCTTATATGATAAATATAAGGCAGACATAATCAGAGTTTTACCTGCATTTACTGTATAATCTAATACCCCAATCTGAAAAGGTGTTTCACCTAGTTTATTAGATAAGATTGCCTTAACAGCTTTCTCTTGTTCGGGTCTTAATTTATACTTACCTATCTGAGTTACAACTTTACTGACTTTTGGTAAAGGTTGTCTCATATCTACTATGATAGGCTTAATTCCAAGTTCAATACATCTTTTATATACTGAAGGAAGTAAGCCTATCTTAAATTGACCAGTCTTGGTTATATATTTTATTTTGCCATCCCAGTTTTGCATACCCCGTTGCCTAGTACGGAGGTAAAAGGCATTGGGGTGTCTGATGGCAAATTCGTTATATAACTTAATTGCATATTTTAGAGGTATATCTAATTCTGCAACGTTACAATTACGAATTATGATTTTCATATGATTACTGTTACTGATTTACATTTCTTGGGTTCGTCACCAGAATCTTCATATTCTTTCAGAGCTTTCTTTAAAAGAGAAATGTGATATTCTTCATCAGCAATGAATTTCTGGATAAGATAGGTAACTGGAATATAATCACTTCTCTTTATATACTCTTCTTTTTTATTCAAAGAATCGAATACTTTATAATATTCTTCTAGAGTTTCTTTTTCTGCTTGTAATGATAATCTTAAAGCAGATTCTGCCGAAGTACCAAGATCTATTATTGGATGTACAGTTAACTGATTATTTCCTGGTATATCGGTGTCCATTACATCAGAAGCTTTTAATAAGAAGTCTCCCAGCTTATCATAATGTACCATCTCTACTAATCCGATACCAAGCATCAATTCTCCTATTTCTTCAAACCTAGCCTGATGCTGAGTATACATAAGGATTGAAGCTAATTCTGAATACCGAGTATTTTATATAAATCACAAGGGCAAGATTATTTCCTTAGGCCATTTCTGAACTATAGAAATATCGGAGTATTCTACTTTGCTATCGGAATAATCCAAAGCATTTACAGTGGCTTCTGCCATCTCTTCCAAACGATTTTTAAAAGCTTTCATAATTTATTAATTTTTGACCAGAGGCTTCCCTCTACTTTGGGTTCCTCTGATTGTGAATGATTCTTATGTTTAAATAAGTATTTATTATACCTTTCTATAGCCTTGTCATTATACATCTGACTTGGTTCGGGTAAACCATTACACCAAGCAAGGGATTCAAATTGAGCATCTATGAATTGAATTGGGTCCCACCCTTTCTCTGATAGAAATTTATCTAACCTTACAAAGTGTATATATTTATCTGGCTGATTAACAAATGATTCGTATATACCAGTAACATCTGCTACCCTTTTTATGAAGTAATCATGGATAGCTTTAGCATTACCAGAATCATCTTCCATTTCCAATGTAGCAGAATATAAATCTGAAATCTTTTCTGACATAGAAGATAATCTGTTTAGGAGGTTATTATAATTACCGTCCATCTTCTTGATACCTAGTTCGATATATTTAATAAAACCTTCCCGGATATCCAATTGAAAATCTTCACAGAATTGATTACAGAGCTCAGCTATTTTTTTACATACCGCCCAATTTCTTGGTTCTGTTTCTCTTATTTTTCTAACTCCTCTATGCTTTAGTTTTATACGAGTTGCATATATAATATCAGCAACTAAAGCAGCATCTCCCTTAGATGCTAGTAAAATGTTAGAAACTTTCTTAGTTGTCTTATTGTTTGTAACAACTACAACTCTAGTATTTATTGCTTCCTTACGAGCAATAACAAAGAAAGCATCAATCGGAAAATTATATACCTCTAACTGAGATAGGATTTTTTCGAATTGATGCTTAGTTATATGAATAGATGGATCTCTCATACTCTCTTTTTCTAAGTTTACCGCACTTCTTACATTTTAATAAGATTTTCCAACAATCAGTATATTCAGTTTTACTTACCACCTCCCAATCATGAAGGCATAAATATTTGGCTCTTATAGCTTCTAATAATTGTTTCATATTCGATTCCCATAATATTTATAAATACATTCTCCAGTTTCTTTAAACCGTTCATAGGCCTTTTTAGTAGTAATAGCAATTGGATGTCATCCCCAATAATCATTTGGAGCATACCATTCTTCTACTACATAATAAGTTTGAAACATCCCAATAGTGCCTCCCTCATAATTAAAAGGAAAGAACCAATTCCTACGTTTAACTATTCTATGTTCGTTTAATTTAGGCATATCTTTTAATTTTAAGTTATATATTATAATAGGAAATCCTCAATCCAAGGAGTTCCTGAGTTTCAATAAATCTTGATAAGATTGGTACCGAGTATTATATATTAACTTAAGTACTTCTTTACGGCCTAGATCATTACAATCTTTACCTTCAGGCAATTGTATAACTTTGACCTTTTTATAAGCGACCAATTTGAAAGCCAGGTTGATTGAATATTTGATGGCATCAGGGTCCAGGAGTAATATAAATCTATTAACTGGAGATTTGATAAGCTGGTTAACTTGGTAAGCACTGATTGCCTTACCCATGGTGGCAATAGCCCTGTCTCCCATAGTAAGTGCATTGATTGCCCCTTCACAGATAAATATCGAACTATACATGTCGAGGGCATCTTGATTGAAGATAATAAATTCTTTTCCGAGCCCTGTAATATCTTTATTTGGATTATTGTATCTTGGACCTTGTCCAATAACATTTCTGGCATTATAATACCTGAGCGCCCCTTTATAATAATAGGGTATAATGAGGTACCCAAAAAAAGGTCCCTCTGTGGCAACATAGCCGATACCATGTTTTGATAATTCTTCGATAGTGAACCCACGGCTCGACATGTAACTTCTAATGCTTCTTGCAACTTGTGATGTTCCTTGATTAATGAGTTTAAACCCATCTGGAAGATAGACGGGCTTAGCATCGGATAATTCAATCTTCTCTTCTGAGAAAGCTTTGTCTGTAAAGTTTCCATTATCTAGAAATTTTAAAAGTTCGGCATAAGTATCAAATCCTTCAACATCCATTACTAGTTGAGCAGGATTCATATGATAATTGCATCTAAAACAATTAGTACGGTACATAGAAAGATTAATTCCCATCTTATGTTCCCTATGACAGAATGGGCATACGGGTAATTTCATCCAACCGTGTTTATATTTGTAAGCGCCCAAGCTCTTAATAAAATAATTGTAGAGCTTGGTTTTAAATTCATTAGTGATCTTACTCATGGTTAAAATGGTAATGAGTCATCATATTCGGCATATCTTTTCTTTAGCCTACGTAATTTATCTAGGTCTTCGCATTTCAGTACCATTTGCTCAAATAAAGTAACTACCTGTGACCTAAGTGAAAGTAATTCTTTGTGTTCTTCATAGGATTCCTTTGAAAGGAAAAGTTCCCATCCTCCCCATTTAGCAGATCTTCCATCTTCAGAGAAGAACTCCCTTAAACTTATATTAACTCCAGTTAACTTGATATACTTGGGACCCACTGAATATACTTCTGCATATTGTGGAGTACATCTTGAATCTGAAGGTACTAAGTAAACCTTCTGACCTTTTTGAATTCCTTCTAATCTCTTAATCATAATCTCATATTTTAGGTTTATATATCGCCTTGTTTCTTATTATACTTTTCTTCATTAGCATCAGGATTCCCTTTCTTCTTAAGAGATTCCTCGAGCTTCTCACCATATATCTCATCGTACTGTTTACGTTGTTCTTTAGTAAACTCTACACATCTTTGCCTTTCAACATCACATTTGAATAATGCTCTACCACTAGGTAAACCATCTCTTTGTACTACTAATTCACAACGAAGTATATCGTCCTTTTCTTCTTGTTCAGTAGAATTAAGACCAACTATTGTATGGGCATTACGAACAATTGCAATAGAACCGGAAATATCATTCTCATCATATCTAGTAGTTCTATGTTTCTTACCCTCTCTGGTAATATGATGAGCGGTCCATACGATATCTAAGTCCATCTCTTCTGCTAGATTCTGAATATCAATATATACATTTGATATACGGTCGAAATCCTCTTTATCTCTGGCAATTGAAGCAAGCTTTCCTGCATAATCCACCATTAGTACTTTAATATTGATACCCTGGTTTCTTAGCTTAATTATAAGTTCCCTTATATAATTACAATCCGTAATCATGGCAGGAACTCTTTCAACTACTAGTTCAACTCCAAATCTTGCAAGTTTACGAAGATGTTTAGCTTCGAGTTTGTCATACTCACCAGAGTATAATTCCTTCTTAGTTTTATTGATAGAGGATTGAATAAATCGGTCCATGATTTGTTCTTTACCATTTTCTGTATCTACATATAAAACCGATTTCTTCATTCTTAAATAACCTCTTGCCAAGTTTACCATGAAGAAAGTTTTCTTAGCTTTAGGTTTATCGAGAATAACATTTACCGAATGTTCTGGGTAACCTCCAGCATTGGTAATATCATTAAGTTGTCTAAATGGACAAGGTATTACAGATGGTTCTGCTTGACGTTTGAATTGTCTTTCTGTAATATCCCTTATCATAAAGATAGGTTCATCATCTTTCTTAGGTTTTGAGTTTTGAAGTATCTTTTCTATTTTCCTTGAATAGGTTTCGTATTGTTCGAAGTTATCCAAATCAAAAGAATCATTCAAGTTCTTCATCTCTACATAGGTAGAGAATTGATATATTTTTTCTCGAATGTATTCGGAATCATTCAAGGGATTTGAATATAGGTCATCGATTATTTTATGGATATTGGGTATATCATCCTTAGTAACCAGGTCAACGTAATTTTTAGATTCAAGCAATTCTTTTATAACTTCTTTAAGGATATTCTTAGAAGGCATCTTGTTTTTCTTTTTGAAGAACTTAAATATGCCCTCGGCAATTAAAGAATGCTCAATCAGAACTAGGTAACTTGGTTTAATCTTTTTGATTATTAGACCTCCCTCTTTATCCTTTAAGAGATACCTTAGGATTTCTAATTGAAAGCTGGTGTCAAATTCAAACTTGGTATTATCTTTTTTCATATTGCAATATAATTAAGTATAAGCATATAGATTTCTATAGTCTCGGTTAGAGTTGTACATATAGACTCTCATCCTAGTACTCACTAATCCTCAGCTTCTAGGTGAACTTTATTAATATATTATTTTATATTTGATTTATTATACTTATATTTGCATATCATTTTAAACATAGACTTATGAAGATAAAAGAAAATGGCAACAACGGGTCAGAGATACATAGGTTGAAGCCTATGCAAGAAAATTATGATAAGGAAACTTTTGATAGGATGTATAAAATCTGTAAACCAGTTATCAGACGTCTTACTAAGCAAATTGATAATAGGAGGTTTAATGTTACACCCGATATCATAAGTTCTTATTTCTGGGATAAGATGTTATTTGTCTTTAATAAATATTACGGTACTTGTGAAGAAGAACATTTAAAAGCAAGGATACTAGCTTCTCTCAGTACCTTTAAGAATCATTTATTAAGAACTGCTTATGGAGAGGGAGCAGAATATCATCAGAATCTTTACCAATTAGAAGATTTATTCGATAATGATAAAGAACTAGAAGATGATACAGAAGAAGAGAAAGCTAAAGGGGAAATGCTTGATATGTTATATAAATATATGAAGAAGAACCTATCTCCCGATGCTTATTTGATCTTCGAGATATTGCTTAGTCCTCCTCCCTATATTAAAGAGAGAATCAAGGATGGTTCTCGTATCACTAACATTTTATTGGTAGAGTTTTTTGATATGCCTAGAACTAAATCTTCGGTAAGATATATCTCAGAACTTAAAGAAGATATAAGATATTGGGAAGAGAAAGCTAAAGAAGACTTACATTACTAACATAAAAAAAGGGGACCCAGTGCATGAGGTTCCCTTTCCAGTGTAACTTATTTCCCAATAAGAATTCCACTTGTGTGTTGGACGAAAGCGATTAGCTGTTCTTTAAATATAAAAGCCCTAATAATTTTAAAAGTTTATATAGAATTATAGTTTAATGATATAAGCTAGTACGAAATAAGGAGGCCTATTCTCATGAGCACTACCTCCACCAGTTGGCTGAGTATCTGCTGTATAACCTGAGTCAGGACTAGTATGATTAGGGAATGGTCTACGGTTTCCGTTGTCTCCCCATTTTTCTTCTTTAAACGTAATCTTATGACTATGTGGTGGTATTTGGTCTAGAGTAAGAGTTACTAAGGCTTCTCCTCCCATGTTACCAATGGTATTATAATCCTGATTACTTGGATCATACCCTACTACAAATCTACCCAATAGATTAGGTCTACCAGACATACCATCACAGAATGCCCAACCATCTGGAGGAGTAGTACCTGAAAACATAGCGATTAATCCAGTGGGAACTGAAGAAGCCGAGTTTTTAATCATTTCTATAATCTCATTCTTCAGATTAGTAAGATATTCTTGTAGATTAGTTATACCATTAGTCTGGTCATCTTTACCTCCGAATCCTTCCAGTACATGTTCTACTCTTTGAATAGAATGGGTCATGATCCCATTGTAGGCTGAGTTAAAGGGTAGTGGTTGAGGGAAACAACCTCCATAAGGGATGATTGCATAGTTTTCTGACTCCTTCGTATTAGCATCAGTACCAGAACCATATACTCCAATCAGTACCATGGTATTCTTACTATTTCTGTAGGGTTCACAAGCACCCTCTACCTGAGAATTAAGATAGGTATAATTTAATTTCTCATGTGAAGCAGGATTATTCTTTACTATATCCCAAGAGATTTTGTCTTCTGCTAAGGGATAGTAAGGATTCTGTGATTGTTTATACAGAGTATATAAGCTTTCATAAGATGAAGACCAATATGCTACGAAAGTAATAGGGTTTTCAATTGGTTCTGATACTTCTTGATGAACTGCGAATAAGAAGATATCTGAATTAGCTCCTTGAGCACCTTGGATATTATCTACTACTATCTCTTCATCATCAGAGATGAATATATAACCATCCCTAGAAATACATCCGAAGTTTATCTGAGGTGATTCTCCATCTTCAGAATTCTTTACCATATATCTAGCAGTAATTCTATCTGCTACATCATTCTTGAATACCTTACCATTTTCTGCTTTAGCTTGAACTGATAGCTTATTACCAGATACCCTAACTGAGCCGAATCCACAGAATGGGCCAAGAGCAACAGGGGCAGCAATTGCTTCTGCTGCCTCCTTAGATTTAATCAAACCCTCATATTTAAAGTACGTTTTCATTGTTACTATTGTTTTTAGATTGTTTATAATTCCTAGATTGTTCTGACATATCCTTGAAAGCTTCAGATAAGTCATTGAACTTCAAGGTTACTATAGACCAAAGTATCTTCCAGATACTGTATCTCTTTTCTACTCCGTGTAATGTACATATATGACCATAAATAGAATCCACTTCGAATCCATAACATACTACCAATACGGTTATAGATACTACTAAGGAATCTAACCCATAGGGTTCTCCAATAGCCTTACCAAGAACTGCTCCCATTAATAAGTAACATATATAATCTATTATCTTATTAAAAGTTCTTCTTCCAGCTCTGGATTTTCTAATGGGTATGCCCTTTAACTTACTAGCATTCATTCCAAACCAGAAGTCGGCAATTATCAATATGAATGCTAATAGGATCATCCATCGAAGGTCATATAACAATTGAAGACACTCTGTAGCAAAAGCTACCGTAAATCCTTTAGATACTTTAGATGTAGTGGGTGTTTCAGTATACATGTCGTAATATTGATTTATTCCTGAGGTTTCGGGGTTATTCTCCATGCTGTATTTTCGGGTATATCTATTTCTAAAGTTTTACTGCCAATATCATCAGAGTTCCAAACCAATTCCTTTGGTTGTACATCAAAAGCTAAAATAACTTCAAATGTACACCTTACATTGGTTTTGTTAACAGCTTCAAATATATAAGTACCAGGATTAGAAGCTCTAAATTCATAAGGTACTGGATGTGAATCGGCTTGACCCACTAATCTTACATCAGTTATAAAATCCTTATGATTAGAAGAACATACCACAGTGGTATATACTTCTCCTTGCCTACTTAGAGTAGCTCTTTCAGGACTACAACTTATCTTAACTTCAAGATTATAGTCTTTGATTACTAATGTAGCCTTCTTGTCTTTATTACCCTTACCAACAAAGGTATAGGTACCCGCTTTATCTAAAGTAATCAATTCTTCGAATTTATACTCTGCTCTGGTTTCCATAAGTAATACTGAATCATATTCCTCTATTTCGAAAGGCATTACTTGGATAGTAACCGGCTTACCTTCAGCAAGTTGATATGATACATTTACCTTCTGGTTATTTGGAGTATTAGCCCAATCCTTTGGAGATATCCAATTAGGATCTGAAGGATTTACTGCTTCGATATAAATATAGGGATCTTCTGGTTTGGTATGACTATATACTGACCAAGTAGTATAAACTGAAGGATCTCCCTTACATACAGCTTTATAACTTCCCGGTTTATTGCATGAATAAGTAGCACTAGCTTTACCATTACCAGATTTATTCAAGGTAATATCGGTTAACTTAGTATTATCACAATAAATACTAACTCCATAATCTATAAGATTATCGGGATCATCAGAGGGAGTTACTGATAAGTAAAGTTCTTGATTTACAGATCCACTTCCCATCTCTAAAGATAAAGTTTGATATTCTTTAGATAAATGATAAGTGAATTTAGAGATACTGGTATATACGGTAAATATTCCTATACCATCAAAGTTCTCTAAATTATCCTTAGTACAAGCAAACTTATAAACTCCAGTACCAAATGTTTGGAAAGTATCCCCAGATTTATACCTAGTATCATCTTTACCAATCAAGTAACATTCCAAACCTTCCTCATCATAATCATCTTCTATAGTTAGTATGGTTTTAGCTAAACTAGTTACATTACTTGATAGCTTGAATTCTTCTGGAGTACATTTAACCTTGTATTTATTAGGTTCTCTAGTAACAACCAGTGAAACTCTTTTTACTGGGTATTCTACAATCTGGAATTCATAAGTACCTGGCTCTTTAAATTTATAAGTTGAACCAGAAGGCTTAACTTCAGTTTCCCCAACCAATTGTATATTAACTGGAGTCTGTTTACCTTCTTGATAAAGAGTAGCTGTAACTGTAGCCGATACCTCCTTATTAGTTGGTGTAATATGCAGTGTAGTTGGATTAACCGATATATTATAGGATTTGACTACTTCCTTTAATTTTACATGAACTTGGGTAACTTTAGTCGGGTCTCCCACACTTCTAAAATAATAAGTCTGATTACCTATAGTGGCATTAAAAATAGTGCCATTTTCATATTTCTTGTAACCCCAAGTATTACCATCTCCAGATACCTGATACCTTAAGTCGGCATTTTGATAATTACTAGAGACTGTAACCTTAATAGGTACAGAGGTTATATACCCAGGCTGAATAGTGTTTATATTTGGGTCTACAAAATCGGCTGTTATCAGATAATTATCATTTATATTAAAACCATAATCAATAGTAGCTCCTACATGATAAGGCTTAAATCTATCGATTATATTTTCTATAGCTTTTCTGAACTCTATAAATTCTCCCGAGTTATTTGAATAGCCATGTCCAGTTATATGGAAGGTTACATTGATACATTGACTACAACCGTAAATGTTATCAAAGTTAGATTTATCATAATACTGATCTTGGTCAAAGTAAGGATGTGTTTTTAACCAACCATCATAACCTGATTTAGCGGGGTCATCAATGGTACAGTTTAACCCATACATTCGGAATAATATTTCAAAGAACTGAGAAGTACCTCGTATCTTTATCAGAGATATAGAATACTTGAGTAAATCTCTTATCTGTTTAGTAGTTAAAGCTAAAGCCCCTTTCTTAGGTAAAACCCATTTAGACTTAAGGCTATTTAATTCAGCTTCACTTAACAGACCATTATAATAAGTTTTAAAAGCCCCTTCATCAATATTATTCCACCTTGCAAAAGGTAATTGCCCAAAGCTTTCCCAAAGGTAATTCAAATAAATCTCTGGGCAGGTATCAAAGTCAGTTATTCCTAGTAAACTCTCAATATCTGCGGATATATTATCTTGAAAATAACTTCCACAAATTTCTAGGAACCTTTCTAAGATACCCTTTCCATCTACCTTATAAGTGTCTTGGTCTTTATATTCAAAAGGTAGGAAATCTATAAGTTTCTTAAGGTCTATCATATTAAACAGTTTCGTGAACAGTTAAAGTTAATTGAGAAGATTTCTGGAATACAGGTAAGTTATATCCAGGATCTTCATAATCCATATTAGGTTCTGAGATAGTAATAGAATAACGATATCCCTGTTGATAGCCATTTGCTTGTATGTCCAAAGAGAAAGTGATACCATTATTTTTATCAGTGATGTTTATAGTACTACCCACAGAGCCAGTAGTTTGGAATCCTCCACTTGAAGCTTTTACAGTGTATGAATTGCTTCCAGTAAAGTTTATAAAATAGGTCATGGACCCATTAGCTTTCTCTAATTTAAACTGACCAAGAAGTAATTCCTTGTTACCATATATGGTAACAGGCCAAGGTTTAATATAGAATTTCTTGATATGTAAGTAATCTACCGTAGATAGGTTATCAATCAAAGCATAAATATCTGAGATTCTTACTTTGCCCCCAATCTCGGAGTTCTCAATAGAATAAGCATTGTATAAGGCATTCAGAACTTGAGCTTGGATTTCGTTGGTCTTATAAGATTTCTTACCGGTTACTTCTATCTCTAAGGTTATATCTACTAATCCTGCAGATTTAACTTGAAGCCAAGTAGTTAAGGGGGCTCTCTGTGATAGTTGGGTATAAACCTTGTTTATCATAGCAGAATCAGCTACTCCACCATTATCAGCACTGATATATACTGTAAGCTTTCTTCCACATTCATAATCTACGGCAGCTTTATTTACTCCATCTATTAGCATAGCTAAATCTACGAAGTCCTGTTTGCTTACAGCTACTCCAAGAGTTTTAACACTCAAGGGTATATGTTCTTTTAACATACCAAAGTTCTCATAACTAGAACCTCCTCCTGCAGCATATGGATTACTAGTGGTAGCCTCAGATATAGAAGCTTTTACTATGGCTGGAGTTTGTACAATAGAACCAGCTGGTACATTACCTTGAATACCCGTGGTGATATAGAAGCTTGCCGATGTTACCTTTTGACCTGCAGAAGGTATAGAACCAAAGGTACCATCTCCAAATACTATTACGGCAACTTGGCTAGCATTGGCAGTTACCATAAAATGTTTATCTGAAGGTTTAGAATAAGCAAAGGTATCTACTAAAGTCCAAGTAGTTCCATCAATAGATAATTGCATTGTACCATGCTCATAGTATTTACCATCGGGTAATTTACCTATTGTGATTTCGGGTCTACCTTCGGAAGGTATTACTAATCCTGACAACCCAGACTGATTATATTTCTCATGTTGAATCAGGGGTATTTTACAAGTAGTAACATTAGCATACCAAGTTACGTCTCTAGCAGAAAGCCAGGAGTTACCATTAACATCTGTAAAGAGAGTTTCTTTTGGGATAGTCAACCTAGAAGCAATATTACTACCTGTAAGATCACGAGTTAGGATTACATCTACTGAAGCAGCTACTGCTCCTCTTGGGTGATAGTCCACCAATAAGCCATGCTTTACTACACTATCATAACGCCGAGCCGTAGATAAGAAAGATTCCCTACCCACGTTATCAATGTAATAATGAAGTACTTCAGCAATAGCTGCAAACAAAGACAGGATAATTATCAGAATATTACCTTCGGAATAATCCGTGATAAGAGTCTGACCATTCTTATCCTTGATAGTAGTAAGAGATTCGATCAGCTTAGCTTTAATCTGTTGAAAGGATCTCTGATAAGGGTTTAGCCATTTATTCGTTATCATATTAGTAAGGTTTTAAAATATTTTCAGACCTATCATAACTAATACCCAATACCTGTTGGCTACCAGTTTGATTAATTACATAATTCATTTCGATGAAAAGCTTGGTACCCTCTAACCTCATATTCAGGCTTTTAAAAGTAATCCTAGTTTCATAGGTAGAGATAGCTTTCTTTAAGAAGTCTTTTACCAAGAAAGCTAAAGCCTGAGTATTAGGTTCTTCTATACATTCCCATAACCTAGTACCAAAATCTTCTTGCCTGAATCTTTGACCTATATCATACCAAATGAGAGCGGATAGGTTATTATGAACAAGTTCAATATCTCCATTTACTGGATACCAACCTTTCTCTCCCTTTTCATTCTCAGTAATCCGTATTGGAAACAAAGGGCCAATACCGATAATATTAGTGTATAAGTTATTTGCCATTAGTGTACAAATTTAGAATCCTCATAATCTGTTTTATTAAAAGTAGAAAATGGTTTCGTGACTGGAGTAATAACAGGTCCACTAACTGCAGGTCCCGATTGAATACCAGAGTGGGTATGAGAATTATATTGAGTTTTTAATGATTCTATCTCTGAAACTAATTGGTTTAGTTTCTGGGTTAATTCATTGATATTGATTATACCATCATTATTACCTTGGTTTACTATAACCTTTGAGGCATTCACATAAGCTTGAGCTTTAGAATTTATACTTACTGGGCCTTCAGCATAGATAGTAGCAGACCCATATAAGTACATCTTGAGTGATCCATCTTTATCATTTAACCAGATTCTATTCCCATTAGGTGTAACTATACCCATAGTATCAGGATCATCCAGGATATCGGGTATTTGGTTTTGAGCCCAACCATGATATTCCCATAGAGGTTTACTAGGATCTCCATATTCAAAGGTAATATATACTATATCACCATTCTTAGGAGCCATCATTTTAAAACCAGACCCAGTAGATCCATGTTGACCCTTTGAATAAGCCCAGAGTACTATTCCTCCCATTACTTCAGGTATAGCCACTTTTATACGATTCATATGATCGGGGTCTGTGTTATTAACTACCATGGCCCTGTACACTGAATAGTATCTTCCCAAGGATTCTAATCCTTGTTCAGTTATTGTTTTTGCTGATTCATAAGCCATATTATTCAGTTTTAGAAAAGTCTTGGTTCATCTGTTTAATAATGTAATCTATATTGAAATTATACTTTCGATATACATCCTTAGTAGCTTCTACCTTTTTACGTTTAACATTAGTAATGGTAACTACGTCTTCTCCATCTTTACCTGTAGATTGGTATACAGTTCTTTCTACTTCTATGATGCCATCATTACCTTTGGTAGGGGTATTAGCATTCTGTTCCCTATAGATAACCATATCTTGAACAAACTTTCTTTGTTCTTCGGTATTACCATCCAAGGCTTTGAAGGCTTCATATTCTGCCTTAGTAGCATTTATGGTAAAATCAGAAGAATGAGCATCTCCAGCTTTATTTTTACCTACATCAGTAGTTCCTTGACTTCTGGCATTATTAGATACCACATCTTGAGTATTAATATTACCAGCAGCAACTTGAAAGCCAGCGGTTCCATTATTCCTAACTAATTCTAAGTCAGTAATATATCCTGTACCAGCATCCATTCTATGAGTACATTTCTTTATATACCAATATCCTGACCACCTTTTACCAACGTTCAAAAGCTGAAGTACCATAGAGGTTTTTAATGAAGGTCTTCCTACTACTTGCATTTGGCAGACCAGCTTTTTCTCGATTATCTTTAAACCTCCATTAGCATTTATCCTCATTGCTCTTTCTCTATTACCTACTCCTCCAGTTCTATCATATAAGTTAGTAAGAGTTTTCCAAGCGGGTACCCTCAAAAGCTGTTTTACTTTTTTGAATACCTTTACTCTGCTTCGATAATATCCATGATTATCTCCCGGGCCTCTACCAGCTTGGGCTGGATTATAAGTTTGAGGATAATAGGATTCTTCATGAAGAGTTAAAGGATAGACAATGATATTTGGATCTTCTTGCATTTTAGCTAGCCCCTCCTGAGTTTTCCTTTTCTCTGCATTCAGTTCAGTCATACTATTCACACGACTAGAAGACTTTAATTCCCCAGAAGAATATGAACGAGGATCTTCCCAAACTTCAGTCCATACCTCAGTGTATTTATTTTTGAATACAAAATTTAAACCCTGGTATACTTGTTTCATTGCAGAAGTAAGGTCCATTCCTCCCGCTACTAGTGCATCAATAGAAGATTTTATATTAGTTAGTTCTCCTTTAGTATAAGCTTCCTCTAGCATTTGAGAAGTAGCATCCCTTAATTCTGTATCGGACATAGACTCTAATCCACCACCTGCATCTAAATAACCAGTACCCTTAGCATCATATTCTTTCTTAGCAGATTCAGTCTTTAGTTTTTGAGCTTGTTTTTTAGAAGCCAATTCTTCATCTAAGGATTTCAATCTATCTTCTTTCCATTTCTCTACCTTACTATCAACATGGGGTTTTAAAACTTCGGGGGATCTATGAAATAATCCTGGGCTTTGCACATCTACTGTAGATAGGGCATCTAACTGTAGTGGGTCATGTAGAATCTCATTCTGTTGGTCATCGATGTAACTTACCTGGATTTGTATTTGCTTATCCTCAGGTTTTATAGTATTACCCACTTGCATCATCTTCTGCTTAGTAGATCTTTGAGTAGTAAAAGATACTCTTAATACTTCTCCGTTTTCAGCTTGGAATATGTAGGTATGATGAGGAGGTTGTTGAAACTTACGGTTATGTATGTAAATTACCCCATCTCTACTATCCACATACCAAGGCCCATTACCATAGGCAGCCATCTTAGCTTCTAGTTGAACTAGAACATTGTTACCTATTGTACCTAAGTTAGAATTAAGTACTTCAGCTAAATCGTCTGGCATACCTACTTGACCTATGCCACTAAACTGATTGGCATATAGAATGGTACCCTGTACTTCAGGAGTAACTTCTGTGGGTACCTGTATAGCTTCATAAGCTTGATTACTTATTATATTTGCCATTACTCAAACCTTTCTATTATTACTCCAACATTTAATCCGCATCCTGAATCCAAGAATTTAACCATACTATCATCAGTATCCTCAGTAGGTTTATGAGGGGGCATAAACCTAAGATGATTCGTGCCATCAATACATTTGATAGTTATATGGGTACCTGTAGAATCAAAGATACAATCGAAATCTCTTACTTTGATATTTATAGCTGGGCTTGATACAAATGTACCATCACTAAAAATATATCCCCACTGTAAAAAGATATCTCTATTTTCCTGTAAAGCTTCTACATCTACAGTATCTGGATTACCAGTATCAATAGTTATTGTAGCTAAGTTTTCTTTTTCTTCATCATATACATATGACCAGCTACTTATATACGCTCCTAAAGGTATACCAGTAAGAGGGTTCATAACTGGTATACCTTGATTATCAAAAATGGCTAGGTAAGGAATACCTGTGCCTTTATATAATATGGGATTATTTGCTTTAACTTCCATAAGCCGGTATCATTAATACCATTCCACCTTTTAATTCAGTGAACGGATTTATTATGTTATTATACTCAGCAATAATATACCATTTACCAGAATCTCCATAATACCTATAAGCGATATTCTGTAGAGTTTCACCCTCTTTCAGGGTATGCTGAAAGTCATTGGGAGAAGAGGGTATAAGTAATGGGTAGGATTCTAAAGAATAATCTCCATCTCCATAATTCAGGGTAAATCCATTATCGTATGGACTTGCTCCAACTAAATAAGAAGTTATATCCATGGTTACTTGATTTTATCGGTTGTAAAAATACCCACAGTCTTTTCTGCAGCTTTACTTTTAACAATATCCTCATAAGATAAACTATATGAGCTTACTCGTTTGAATATTAATTCTTGAGTAGCAGTAGCAGGATACAGATTTAGATCTTCTCTTATATCTACTGAGCCTCTCATACGTTGTCTAGAAGCATTTCTAAAATTAGAAAGAGAATATGTGGCAGAAGTAAGTATATAATAATGACCTTCAAAAGTATCAGAATTTCCCCACTGAATCTGTAAGATTGGAGGAGCTGCTTGATAGGCATTGGATTTACTCCAGGATTCTAATAGCCTACATTTAGTTAATACTTCAGCAGGATTATCCGGATCATCACAGTACCAAGATACATTGAATTGTACAATATCTTCTGAACCAGTATAATGATACATAGGAGTATTTCTACCCATAGACTTAATGGTGGCCCAAGTTGTTTCTCCTCTAAAATCAAAGCTCAGAGGTCTATTCTGTAAAACAATATATTGGTATGGGCTAACATTAGTATTATATATGATTACCTGATTCAGTTTTCTTATATCTTGGCTTACTCCATAAAGTTTATTGTTTTCTACTACAGCCCTACCTTGAGCAGGATCATCTTTGTCAATCTTAAGATTTCCATGCTGAAGTTGTAATCTCCTAATGCTTTGAAGAGAACTGTTAAGTACTGGGTTCTTGGAAGATCTTTCTTTTTCTCCCAAAGCCCCATTAGGATTAAACAGTTTACCTCTTGGAGCAGTATCCTTAGGTAAACCCGAAGTTAATCGGTTAAGGTGTATCTTAGCTCTCCATAATTTATTTATGGGACCGGTAAGTACTCCAGCAGTATCTTGGGTAAGATTATTATATTTCTTAACAACCTTACCTGCTAGTTTTCCTAATATTCTTGCCATAATTTAAGGTATTAATCCAATTTGAGTAGCATAATTAACTCCTAAAGTTTCACCTGGAGCTACAGAACCAACTGGTGCTCCATCAATAGTAATGTTAACAGTACCATTAGGTTTATCATTCAGTAAAGCTGCCCTGATAGCTCTTGCCATTTTCTCGGTTAAATATTCATCACTAGTTAGAGTTTCCTTTGATAGATTAGAATCAGTGTTCTTGTTTAAGGAATCTATTAACCTGGGTAAATAATCTGCTACAAGAGGTAATGCTATACCAATGGCCATTCCCCAAGGGCCTCCCAAGAATCCAGCCAATCTACCGAATAAACCTTTCATACCTAACCTAGCTACTGCAGGTCCGGCAGTAGGAGTAGGCGGTTTAGTAGTACCTCCCCCAAGCCCTCCCAATGTTGGCCCGGGTATTCCAAACTTCCTAATACGTTTACCATCAGGCCCATACCAACCTCCTCTGGGTCCAGCAGTCCAACCGAAAGCCATTGCCTTTTGAAGGTAATATTGTTCCCTCATAATCTGAGTGATATGTATTAATCGGGTCTCCAATACTGCAGCTGCAGCTGCAGACTTACTAACTCCACTTGCTGTAGCCTGAGATTGGGTATTGGTTTGTTGCATGTAAGTAGAAAGCATTCTGCCAGTAGCAGCTAGGTACCTATAGCCATTTACTACTAAAGCCGTAATTGAACCCCAAGCTAATGCTTTAACTACTATCTGACCTCCTATAGTACCAGCTATTCCTTGTACCCATTGAGATATCTTAGTGAATACAGTTAATATAGGATTAAAGACGTCGGCTAAAGTTGACCCTATATTTACTACTAAGTTTTCAAAGTTAGATTTGAAAGCTTCAATGATACCCTGTGGAGTCTTCAATCTTTCCTCAGTAACCTGTTCTACTATGCCGGAGTTCTTATCATATTGTTCTAAGATCTTAGTCATCTTATCAGAACCCGACATCATATTTCGAATCTGATTAGAGATATCACGAGTACCTCGAACTCCGAAGATATTATAGAAAGCTTTAGTTCTTTCCAGAAGGGGTTTATTCATAAGAGCTTCTCCAAACTTACGATATACCTTATCTAATCGAATAAGATTACCCTCGGCATCAAAGAAATCTTGTGGACTTAAACCTAATCTAGTTAATGCACTAAATCCTTTCTTTTTCTGGTCGGCTAAAGAAAGTTGCAAATAACGAATCATATTTGCTAATGCAGTACCAGCTGATGAACCCTGAATACCCATATCTCCCAATACACCAATAGCTGCAGCAGTCTGTCTTAAGTCATATCCTGCATTAGCCATATCAGCTCCAGCATAAGTAATAGCTTGAGCCAAATCGGTAAGAGACATATTAGCGTTAGTTACAGCCGTATATAAATCATCTGTAACCTTAGTAGCTTGTTGAGAAGGTATAACATACATTGACATGATATTAGTCATCAAGTCAGCTACACCTCCTTTACCTCCAAAGGGTTGACCAAGGATAGATGCTAACTTAGCAGCAGGCCCAGTCATATCTTTTATCTGTTCTACTGTATTACCTGCCATTGCTAAATATCTTTGACCGGAAGCAATATCTGCAGCAGTCAAGGGAGTAACTGCATTGACTGCTTGAGCTAATTGCATCATTTCAGTTTGTTGCTCAGCTGTAGCTCCTGCAATCTTTGAGGCCATGAATATAGTATCTTGTACCTTGGCCGAATACTGATAAGCTTCTGCCATGCCTCCAAGGAATTTCATACTGTTTTGTACAGCATTACCTGCACTCATTTGAATAGCCCTGTTCCAGTCATTCATATCATTCATCATATTGTTGAATGATTGTGAAATTTTACCGGTTTCAGAGCTAAACTTATCTCGGAGTACCATTGATACTCCGACTTCTACTAAACTTTTTGTATCTCCTATCATGTTGACATTTTCTTCTTCATTTGTTTATAATAATTCTCAGCTATGAGTAGGAATTTCTTTCTTTTACGAACGGGTAGACACAAAAAGGTGAGATAGTCTAAGACTATCTCAGCCCGAGTAATGTATATGTAATCTTCCTCTAAATTATATCTCCCGTCAAGTAGAAAAAATCAGGAGCAGCCATAATTGGGTAATCCATCATGTTCCCAGTTTCAGGGTTTTCGATTTGAGTATACCCATGGAAGATTGGATCTACTGTATTTACCAATCTATGGATTTCTGCCATATCCCTTGAGGAGAATAGAGAGAAGTTTTCTACCTTCTCAAATTTATCATCTACCTTTAATTTAAGGTTACGAAGAAGAAGAGTAGAGTGTCGAGTAAGTTTACTTGGTGAAAGCTGAACCATCTGAGACTCTTTTTCTCCATCCATCAATTCGAATTGGATTACCTTACCTGAGTTCAATTCCTCTGTATATTGCATAAGAGTAAATCCATCCTCCCCTTTTCTTCCCGGGTAGTAAGGAATGGCATTGGGTTTTTCTTCCATTTCTTGTTCTGTAGGAAGTACTGCATAATCGAAAAGAAATTCTCTCAAGTCCTGAGAGTAAGTTACAGAATCCTTGTTATCCCATTTATAAGTAAATTCTACTTCCTCTCCCAAAGAGAAGATTCGAGAATTAAATAGGATACAGTATCTATCCAGCAAAGGTAACTTAAGAGCATCCTCTATGGTTAATCTACCTGACTTAGTAGCATTCGTTTTAACTACTATTGCTGAAATATACTTGGTAAGATTCATAAGATTCTTTGAATCTACCGGGTTGGTGATAATTTCTTCATCTTCACCATTCTGCTCTCTGATTTCAAAAAGTCTACCAGAAGGAGCAGTGAATACTAAGGTTCTTAGTGTCATATCCATTTTATCTAATTTTTAAAAGTTCATAATTTCATAGTAGCGGTAAGTATCAACAAGAAAGGGGTGAAACTCCTTATCTAGGAATCCCACCCCTCCACCTAAAACTCTAGTAAGAAAATGACTAAGAGAGTTAATACTTATCGCAAGTACCGACAGAAAATTCTATATTTTCTATTGTGTTTTCTGAAGCCATACGATCTAAGTCAAGGCCAGTTACTTTACAAGGCCAAACTTCTTCAAGCAGCCAAGTATTTAGGACAGATACCCCATCTTCTGCAAGTTCATTTACAATGGCAGTTTCCCAATATTCACTAGGAACTAACCCACCTCCAGCTATCATATCTTGGCAAGAATATAACCAATCTTGAAGCCAGGTATCTGAACCAGCAGTAGTTAAAAGTTTCTCTACTACCAGATTACCTACGGTAACTCTACCGGCAGTTTTTACATCCCTGTTTACATCTCCATGAGCAACCTGGTCAATCTCAATATCCGGAAGTTGGCAAGTCTGGAATAGATATGTATTGATAGGATGTTTTGGGAAAGAGATGCTCCATAGGAATTTCTTTCTAGGATTCTTTACTTTTGCTCCCATGTTTTATGATTTTAATGTTATTCGTTTTCTGAAATATTAACTGATTTAGAAGCTGCATCGATTACAATGTTAATTGTAATTTCTTGCATAGGAACAATATCCTTATACTTCAGGATTACTTTATATTTACCCTGACGGACATCAGCTTCATTATTTACAGAGAGTTCTGAATAAGAGCCAGCATCCTGGTCACCCATCCATGTATACTCTGACATAGCATTTTCATCTACCAGATTATCTAGGATTGGTTTTACCTCAAGATAAATATTCTTCCAAGTACCCCAGATATTGGGTTCTTCCAAATACTTATTCAATATAGGACGAAGAGTCTTCTTCAAGTACAAATTCAATCTTACAATTGAAAGGAATCTTTCTGAATCCTGTTTTACTTGAGAAGAGAAGCAATGCCATAACATGGTTTGTTTACCAGAAGACGGAGTATCTTTGATTACAATCATGTTGGCATACATCTGAGCCAATTCGTTTAGTTCATTATAACGAGAATCACTACCATAGTTAGGACTTACTGGGCCCTGACCATCATAGATTACTCCACGATTCATACCGGCAAATGACTTCCAAGGTCCATAGTTAGAAGCAGAAGTATCACCCAAACCGAAAATAGTACCCAATACATCTGAATTAGTAAGTAATCCGAATTCATTGTAGTACTTGATACCACCTGCAAAATAGGCCGCATACCTAGAGTTACCGATACTACCCAAACAGTTATTAATCCAAGTGATAATGTTCTGCTTATTTCTAGGCTGAGTTCCCTCAGAATAATGGGTAGTATATTTAGGTACTTCGATGTAATAGGTATATTCTTGCAATTCAGCACACATATCTTTAGCAGCCTTATGTACTTTTAAAACATCTGGATCTGTTTTCAGATGTTGATGAATATGAGAACAAGCTAGCTGATAAACATCTGTATAATCTTTTACCAAATCCAGAGAAGCAATCCATTCATCTGCAGTTGGGTCAGCACCAGCAGTACCCAGTGTACCATTGAACATAGTCTCAGTAGGGGTTGCTTCTTTACCTCCAACTTGGATAGTTAGGAGATTCTCGGTTTGATCAATTGAAGTCTGAAGCCAAGCTACCAGGTTTTCGAAAGACTTAATCTTATCGGTAGTGGTTACCATCTTAGGTTCCAGGTATGCAGAATTACTAGCAAAGTTGCTTAAAGCCAGGTAATCTACAGAAGTTTTATTCTGAGCATCCTTAGTTTTATAAGTAATTACCGGACCTGATTCCAGGATAGAACCATTGGCATCATATATGTTATAAAAGATGGTATTCACTGATTTAGAAAAACCTACTTTAAAGGTTTTTCCAGAACCAATAGGATCACCATACCCTTTAGTTACCAAACCAAAGCTTACATTAGTACCTCCAGAAGTAAATTTCATTACTTCAGAAGCTTGAACTTCTCCAGGTATAGCAGAAGCTAATTCAATCTCATCTTCTTCTAATACTCTAGAGTCTTCTGCTTTAGTAATGGTACCCTTTTTAGCACCTGCTCCCAATACACGAATAATTCTTAGCTTAGAACCTCCTACTAAAGCTTTCTCTATGTTAGATACAGAACCATCAGGTACAATCTCTTTACCAAATATTCTTTGGAATTGAGAGAAAGAAGTGATTAATTCTGAAGGATCATCATAGGGACCTTTTTCAGTTCTAGCCAAGAAACATGATACTCCTAAAAGAGGAGTAGTCTGTTGAACATTGTTGTTCTCGAATTTAAAAACAACGCTTGGTGATTTTGACATATCCTTGTGTTTTATAGGTTATACATTAATTTAATTAATACCAGTAAGTATCGTTACCTTACTGGTATTATTAGAAAATTAATCCTCTTTATTCTTAAATAAACCTCCGATAGCCTTAATCACATCATAGAAACCACATCCTGATAAACCAGCAGCTAATCCATAAATTAATACCTGGTAGAAAGGATAGTTTTCCAATAATGGTGTAAGTTGTAATCCCCAAGCTATAAGACATACAAGAATACCTACTAAGGCAGATATACCAATCTTAGCAAGTTTGTTGTCTTTGATAGCTGGGATTACCTTTAGTATCTGAGTAACCAAAGATGATACCAAAGTTACTATACCCGTAAAGGTACCCAGATTGATTACGAACTCTGAACCAGTTGAAGGTTCTACTTCTGCAGCAAACAATGACACTGGTAAAATGAGTGCCATCAGCATAAACACTAACTTTTTCATTTTAATAAATTTTTGAGTTAAATATGTATATTGAGATTTAGCATCTCCTCGTCCTTTTGGTATTCTGGTCCTAGTAAAAGACTTATATCTTTTATAGGTATTAGATCCACCATTTCTACCAGTTTTTCTGGTATAATACCATCCTTACATACATATTGGTATACCTTTTCCAATAATCCATGGGATTCATCTGGATGGTCATAGAAATTACCAATCTCTATAAACAGATTCCCAGTAGGAGCTATCCTACCTTTATCCCATTCTTCTAAATCATTGAAGTAAGGTCTTATATATCCCCTAGTGGGTAATGCTTCATGAAGAATAGAGTGAAGTAATCTCATATCATTCTGAGTAGTTGCTACCAGATGAATATCGATAGTGATATCCTTGGTTTCATACGGGAACTCTGACATCTGATAATTACCCGCCTCTAATTTATCTCCAATGATATATTTCTCTACTCCAATATCTCCAGGATAATAAGCAGTGCTTTCTATAGTTATCCTTGGACAAGTTTTAGGACCTCTTACCTGGTTATTACCTATACCAAATAAGTAAATGAACTTATCTATTGCTTCCTTATCTTCTTGGAATCTCTTTTCATTCTCTTGTGATAAAGGTAAATAATCCTCAGGATTAAGTCCCATCTTCTTTTCTAAGAGAACATTCAATAAGCATATATAGAAGGTTCTCTCTACTATCTCTTGTGAATTTACCATAATTACCTCCTATCTTATTTTCATTACATAAGCCAATACATAATATGGTGGCCTATTCTCATGAGGACTACCTCCACCAGTTGGCTGAGTATAAGCTGAATAATCCGAATCTGGTATTTTATGATTAGGGAATGGTCTACGGTTTCCGTTGTCTCCCCATTTTTCTTCTTTAAACGTAATCTTATGACTATGTGGTGGTATTTGGTCTAGAGTAAGAGTTACTAAGGCTTCTCCTCCCATGTTACCAAGGGTATTATAATCCTGATTACTTGGATCATACCCTACTACAAATCTACCTCTTAAGTCTGGAACACTTATATAACCAGCTTTAGTAGAAGCAGTATTATACTTATCTCCAATAGCTTTATATAATTCTGGGTATTCTGCTATACTTACTTGACTTCCATCACAAAGTACATAACCTTCAGGAACTCCAGAACCAGACCATAATTGGATAAAACCAATATCCCCTCCAGCAGTGTTCTCTTTTTTACCCTGTCTACAAGTTACAACTACAGTTTTACCTGATTCATCCTGTATGAAAATTACTTGGCCAAGTTTATCATTATGAGTATTATCGTTTAAGCTCATGATAAGAGTAGTACCATAGCCAGATACATCTCCCGAGTTTTCCCTAGTATAATTTACATTAACTGGATCACCAACTTTCTTTCCATTGATTACCATTTGTTTAGTAGATACAATAGTAACCTCTTTACTTTCTCCTGTAGGCTCAAAGTATAATTCAGTGGGTGAAACTCTGAAAGTGTATTCATAATTGCCTTCCCCTTTCTTGTGGATAAGCTTTACTTCTTTAGTTGACCCATCTACAGCTTCTACTGTTAAGATCTGAACTATATCTTTGTCCGTAGCATTCTTTTCTTCGGGTGTTACCGTTATAACAGTCCTACCTGAACCTTGATTCTTGCTTATAGTGAATCCCATTATCTTCTATATTTCCTTATTTCTTTACGAAGTTCTCTTACTATAGTTTCCTTCAGAACCTTCTTACCACCAACTTGTTCGAAAGCTGGTGCCCATAGAGGTCTTGGAGGTAAATTACCACCTCTAGAACCATACTCTAACATGATAGCTACTTGGTTCAATGTTCTTTTACTAGTCCTATCACCCTTTCTGGTTTTCTTAAGGTTAGTAGGTATACCTACGTAAGTTCGATTCTTCTGTTTTACTATTTGTACTGATCTCAAATACTGACCCGTACAATTCAAAAGGGTATGCTCTCCATATCGTTTAATAGTATTAGCAGAGTGAGGATCCCAATGGGTTCCTCTTGGGGGAGTACCTGTTCTTAGGCATTTTTTCACAAGTCTGAGAAGTTGATTGCCAAATTTCTCAGTAGCTCTATCATAGGCATTTCTCATGATAGATGGAGTTTCGGCAATCAACTTCTCAGCTCTAGCCTGTTCTTTTGGGTCAGTATATATCTGTAAGTCTCCCAAGGGAGTACTTATAGTTATGTTTACTGACTTACTTGCCATCTGGATTTTCCTTCGGTTTATTCAAGCCAAGTGAATCCATCATAAGGTTTATGGCTTGCTGTTGTGATTGTAATACTGATACTACATCTTTCCTGAATGAAGCAAATTCTTCATTGAATTGACTACCATTAGTGGGCTCCTTGTTTTCAAACATAGCAAGGATATTATCGCATTCCTTTATTATGTTCTCGTATTTACCTACATTATTAATAATACCAAAAGCCTGTGACCTTTGCAATGATACTTCGTTTACAATATTACTTCCAATTAGAGTGTAGTACACATTGTTATAAATACCCTCATTCCCATCCGAAGGTAAATATACGGTTACTGTACCAATGGAATCTTGAAGAACAATTTCTATAAGATTAGAAAAGCCATCATCATTTTCATTAGCTCTGGGTTTACTTTCTCCTACCTTTACTACTTTAGCTCGGTCAAAGATTGGGTACATTGATCTTCTGTCTCTTTCTAGAGTAAAGACTAAATCTCCTCTTTGTAATGATTTAAATTTCATTTCTTCCATACTGCATTATTTTTATTGATTAGACTTAATCCCATTTGAACCATACTGGGATTCTGTTTCATAAATTCTACTAGGTTCAAGAAATTATAGTATCCATAGATATCTATCAGTCTTTGTGCTTCATCGGCTACTCTCTTTGCTACTTCTAAATTAGGAGCCGGTAGTTGTGTTTAGGATTAAATTGTCTAGGTGGGCCAAGAAATATCCCAATGATGGTTATTATCCCCCTCTTCAATCCTAAAGTTACCAATTGATAACCATAAACCTCTTACAGAATTATAGGCCCATACATAAACATTATCTCCAATCCCTATATCCTTAATAGTACTTTGAAGAGAATTCACAGTTATTTTACCTTCTACTGAGTCTACTATAATACCCTCACGTATTAAGCTCATATCATAATTAGAGTCAGCAGTATAAGGCATATTAGCCGTATCAAATAATCCCCACGTATCTTCATCATTACCATTTGAAATATGTAAACTTAATTCCAATCTGAAATAAATAATTTTAGCTGCTTGAAGAAGTCTGAAAATTACTGTTTTTCCAGATGACTTCTGTCTATAAGTATCTGCTCCAGTTCTTACAGTAGTGCCTACTGCTGCAGTTATACTTGCTCTAAACCTGAATGGGGATTGAATATCTTGTGTTAATACCACGCCGATTAATTTCTCTATTATCTCCGAATGGACTCTCTCTATATCGGCTGCAGATGAGGGACTACCATTGCGAGTAGAGATAATATTAAATACATATTCATCTCTCAATCCATCTGAGGGGGCTGGGAAGGTGAAATCAGTGTAATGCCCATTACCATCTGAGTCAGTAATATAAAACTCATAAGCTGAAGCACTCTGTTGTACAGTTTGTACTAACTCTCTATCTAAGCCATTAGGTTGATTAGCTTTGATTGTAAGAGTTCTGCTTTCAGGATTTGAATTCTCAGGTATGGTAATAATTACTTTAAAGCAATAACCATAAATCACATTAGTAATAAGTTTGGTTACTCCGGATGGCAAAATAAAAGTAGGTTCAATAGCTTCGATAGAACTTAAAGAACCGTTAACATATCTAGACCTATAACTTTTTATATAAAAAGAAATATTACCTCCTTTACCTTCAACAGTACCAATGGATAAAGTACTAGTTTTATAACCGCTATCCTGTTGAGTACTATGTTCAAATACTATACCGCTACTAGGATAAGTTACCTCAGCCGAATTCTGTGTAATGGTTAAATATACAGGAGTTGCCGTATCATAAGTAAACTTAATCTTAAAAGTTCTAGGTGATGAGTTAGGGTTTGGTGCTACACTAATACTACATCCACTAGAAGTTTTACCAGAGATGGTAATATCAGATGAAGTTCCCTCAACTACTTCAGCTGAAGTATAAGTAGTTCTAATGTTTTCTACATAAGTTCCGTTTATATATTTATCATAATTGGCCTTTACTGTCAATCTAAATTCTGAACCAGTTCCAGGTACATTTTTAGTAGTTGGGTCTATAGATAGGTGATCTACATAAGTTACTTGACCTCCTTCCTGAGAAATTGAGATAGTCTGGTCTGTAGCAGTTGGGAAATCGAAAGTAACCGTAAAATTTCTAGCAGAACCACTATTACTTGGGATAGAAATACTATTACCACTAATAGAAGCCGGACTAGAAACTCTTACGGTAGCAGTTTCTGATTCTGTATAACTACTACCTTGACCATTCCAAGTATAAGTTCTACTTGCACTCTTAGCAGTTACATTAGATTGACCTCCACTGTAACTGAAAGAAGTTTTATCTACTCTACAGTTATAACTCCATGAAGAATAAACTTTTCTACCTGCTGCCTGAGTAAATGTTGCCTGTATGGTTTTACCCGAATACTTCTGAGTCCAAGTTACAGTGGTTGATTTACTATTAGTAGATGTATTGTTGGGTACTATTCTACCTTTATTACCGTAGTAATCTGTATACCAAGAACCTTCCGGAGTTTTAGTGACATCATTCACCAAACTTTGAGAAATAGTAGTATTAACACCGTTTACTTGCTTAACTCGATTAGAAGCATATGAACCAAATGGGTATGTACCTCCAGTAGCTGGAGCATTAAAAGAAGGATTACCATTCGGATACCACTGGAATGTATAAATCCATTGCTCGGCATTGATATCCTCTAACTTGACACATTCATTGTTACCGTAGCTAGCAGCATTACTAATTACAATAACCTTGTCAACATTGGAGTCCTTACCATTATTGAGTGCTAACAACTCAGCTTTGGTAGGGCACTCATTAGAGGTCTTACCAAGGCCGGTCTTATTCAGAATAGCACTCCAAGTTGCTATTTCTGCCATATTACTTATTGTTTAATTGTTTCTTAAAGTCTTCGAATTCTTTTCTCAATAACTTAACTCCTTCGAGAGCCATGACACTGAGCATTTCATATTCTACTACTTTTACTTTTACATATTCCTGACCATCTTCTCCGACGAAAGTTTCGAATCTAGATTGGTTAGGTACTTGAGAAGCAGGTATAGTATTCTCTGATACCAACAGAGGTTCAATTTCCTCTAAGCTCTGAGCAATAGTTCCCACTTGGTATTTACCATTCATCTTGAAGTGAACTGTAGGTATATTACAGATTTGGTCCAGAGTATGGTTCAAATTCTCTACTTGAGATTTTAATCTACCATCTGATTCCTTCCAGAAACCAGAAGCTGCAGTAGTTTTAGCAAATACTACTTGGTCTGTAGTAGCCAATCCTAATTGAGCTCTAGTTACATTATGAGGATTATCCCTTCTGTTTGCATGGGTACTTAAGTCGGTCTGAGCTTTTGTACCTGCAGCCTTAGCATCTGCAATAGCAACAGCCTGAGCAGTAGATACTGGCATATCTGTTGGAGCTAAGTTCTGTACATTACTTAAACCTATCTGAGCTTTGGTTACATTGTGAGGGTTACTCTTATTGCCAATATGAGCATTTAAGCTTTCCTTGATTACTTTGTCAGAATCCTGGATTAATTTCTCTAATGCAGTTTTAGCAGCATCAGTATAAGCCTTAGCTTCATTCAAAGCATTGGTAATATCTCCATTCAGACCAGAGTTAAGTTTATTGAACATCTCCCGAGTCAATACTCCAGCTTGATTAGCATTAGCAGCTAAAATTTCTAATGTCTGTGTAGTAGCTTCACCATATACTCCATCAGCTTTAGTAGATTTACTAATCTGTACCCAAACTTTATCCGTATTCTGAACTACTCCTTTACCAGAAATTATAATAGTACCCGGGATAGAATCAAACAGTTTCTTATCTGCTGCAGTTTGTACACCGGCGAAGACTTTGGTAGCAGGTGGGATAGGTTGATTATAAGTAGTTCTAGTTGCAGGATCACCAAAATCTGAACACTCGAAATTTAATAGAACTTTAGTAGCATCTCTAGTCCAAGCGTTGACACCCTTAATATGAGAATAAAACCTTAGATGATCATTCAGAGATTTTCTCCAATCAGCTAAAGCTTTACCCTTACCTCCATCATAAGCAGTACCAGTAACTTCTCCAAGTATCAGTGAAGAAGTATTACTATCTACAAACTGAGTACCTGACCAACGGAATTGATAAGAGGGTTCATCCTGGGTAATATTCAAATATATCTTACCTGATTCTCCAGTAATAGGATTAGCATGATCTGGGTCAGAATATAATTTAATGTTGCTCAGCTTTCCAGTTTCACTGATATCATAAGTAGCATAAGCTTCGATAACATCATCAACATAAGAAGGCAATTGACTAGAGGGTACTAATCCATTACCATCCAAAGATGCAAATCCATTAGCCTTACCCTTAGTTGCTACGAAATCATCATGCTTCTTTTCTAAGTTATTGATATTAGTTTGTAACTTATTCTCAAGAGCAGTATCTGCAGCAGCTCTGGCTTCTTCTTCTTCCTGAATCTTTTGCATCTGAACCCGGTCGTATTCAGCACGAGCATCTGCCTCTTCTTTGATAGCTTGAGTAAATTTGGTGTCTAATGCCTGGTCAGCTGCTTTTCTATCCTCGATTTCTTGAGCAAGGGAAGCTTCGGAAGAATTCTTCAAGGCTTCAATGGCATCTTTTCTGTCTTGGATTTCCTTAGCAATCTGCTGGGGTAAAGTTTCATCCAACTTAACCTTATCAGCAGCAGTCATAGTACCAGCTTTAGTAGTTGAGGCTACTGGTAAATTAAAAGTGGTATTATCATCTTTATATATACCTTCGTTTACAGTTTTTCGGTTTACTGATACTGTAACTTTATTAGCATCTGAAGTTGCTCCTTCTCCAACTACTACAGTCTGAGGAATAGAGTTAAATAACTTCTTATCTGCTGCAGTTTGTACACCGGCTTTCTCAGCAGTAGAAGCGGGGATATCTACAGTGAAATCATTAGATTTCTGTATACCTTCATCGGAGTTATATGTACTTCTACTTATGTTAGTAGTAACCACACCAGCCTTAGGTGTATAACTAGCTCCCGTGATATAATCATTGGGCATAGAATTCCATCTTTTCTTATCGGCAGCTGATTGAAGACCGGCTTTAGCATCTGTAGAAGCAGGGATAGCAAACTTACGAGGCATAGGTTCTCCATAGAGATTACCTTCTCCTTTTACAGAACTCTTAAAGTTTACTTCAGCAGAAGTACCATTGATAACCAAGTTCGGATCAATTTCCGTAACCATAGTTAAGGGTAAAGCTTCTGAAGTTGCTTCTTCTTTCTGAAGACGTTCATCTAAACCATTAGTGATACCATTAAATTTATTCTCAAGTGCGGTATCAGCTGCTTTTCTATCTTCGATTTCTTTATCTATACGTTTACCCAGAGCATTATCAGCAGCAATTCTTGCAGCTTCTTCAGCATCAATATTATCCTGGAGAACTTTATCTGCAGCAATACGCTCATTACGTTCTGTAGTAAGGTCCTGAGTATTCTTATCTACTTTAGCTTCAATACGAATATCCTCAGCCTTTCTAGCCTCAATCTCTGTATTCAACAGTTCCTTGATTTCAAGGTAGCCAGTATTCTGATTACTTTGTAATCCCTGAATTAATTCTAGGTTACGTTGAATATTAGCAGTATTCTTAGCAATTAATTCATCCTGAGCCTGAGCCTTTGTTAATAATTCAGAACGAGTTTCTGTTACGAAAGTTCTCAGTTCACTTACTGTAGCATTAAGAGTAGTACTTAATTCAGTAAACTTCTGAGTAACTTGTTCATCAGCTGCAGTTCTATCGGAGATTTCCTTATCTATAATACCTTTAAGTTCAGTCAGCTTATTAGTAATTGTAGTTGCAAAGTTAGGATCATCTCCCAATGCTTTTGCAATCTCTTCTAGTGTATCTAATACTCCAGGAGCAGAACCAATAACCTTTTGGATTGCAGCTTCTACTTGTTCGGCATTCTGATAGTTAGAATCGTTTTCCAACTGAGATACCTTAGTAATGTAGTTAGCAAATTCCTGGATATTATCTAACTTAGCTTTTAATAAGTCGGTAAAGTCATTTGAAGAAAGCTCTTTGCCATCTACTTTATCAACCTTTCGGTCATTCAAGTTTTCAACAGCCTGAACTCTATCTGATACTTCCTGAGTAATCTTATTCTCTAACAGAGTGTCTGCCTGAGTACGATTAAGGGTTTCGGTATCAATATTATTCTGAAGCTTGGTATCTTCTTGTAGTCTACTTTGAGCCTCAGCATTGATATCTTTAGATATAGCTACCAAATCATCTTTGTGATTTTCCATAGCTGTAGTCAGAGAATCCTTAAGAGCTTGTTCAGCAGCCTTAGCTCTTTCTACTTCGATTTGAATAGCAGTAGTGTTATTAGTTACTTTCTCCCTGAGCTCATCTAAAGAACCGGTTACTCCACTATTGAGGCTATCTATTCTGGTGCTTAAAGCATCATCACCTGCCTTACGATCTTTAATCTCCTGGTCGATTCGAGCATTGATTTTCTCATCTTCATTTGCCCGGGCAGTAGATTCAGTATTTATCAAGCCAGTGAATTTATTATCTAATAAAGTATCTGCTGAAGTTCTATCGGAGATCTCCTTATCGATATTCTGCTGTAAAACAGTATCACCAGCTTCTCTCTTTGAAACCTCAGTGTTCAAGTCGATATTTACTTTATCTACCTGAGACTTAAGATTAGTATCAGCATTGGCTCTTGCTTCAGCTTCTGCATTAACCATGCCTTTTAATTCAGCATAATCTTCAGCTTCCTTAGTAATCTGGTCATTTAATCTGTCAGTATTACGTTGGATATTTGCCTTGTTAGCATTTACTTCTGTTTGCAAAGCATCTATCTTAGCCTGAAGTTCATTTTTAACGGTATTTACCGCATCCTGAATAGATAAAGCCAATTCTTGTATCTTGGTAGCATTAGCAGTTACTCGAGTATCTAATGCAGCATCAGCAGCCTTACGATCCGTTTCTTCCTTAGTGATAGCAGCTTGTAATGCAGCATCGGCATCTTTTCTGTCTTGGATTTCCTTATTCAGACTAGCTTGAATACCATCAGTGTTACCAGTAATCTTATCTACTTCGTTATCAACGTATTCTTTCAACTTAGCTTCAAGAGCAGTATCGGCTTCTTTACGTTCAGTAACTTCCTTATCTACATTAGCCTGTACCTGGGCATCAGCCTCTGTACGATTAGTAATTTCCTGATTCAATTGTTCGGTAATAGCTGCCAATTTCTTGGTAATTGTAGTTGCAAAGTTTGGGTCATTACCCAAAGCATCTGCAATCTCCTTCAAAGTATCAAGAACCTCTGGAGCTTCCCCAATAATCTTTTCAATAGCTGCCTGAAGATCTGCTTCAGTTTGATAACCAGCATCATTAATAAGCTGAGATACTTTTGTGATATAATTAGCATGTTCTTCAATGCCATCCAATTTAGCCTTGAGAATATCGGTAAAGTCGTTTTTAGTAAGAGAATAGCCTTCTCTTTTATCTACCTTACGATTATCTAAGTCTTTATCGGCAGCAATACGTTCTTGTTTTTCTTGCTCTAGTTTTTCAAGCAATTCGGTTTTATCTGTACCGGCCTGAGTTTTCAAATCCTCAATCTTATGGTCAAGGATTTCATCTTGAGCAATTCGAGTTTCTTTCTCGTTATCAATATTGTTCTGAAGTACAGTATCTGCATTCTGACGGTTCTGAGCTTCTTGAGTAATGTTCTGCTGTAAACCATTATCTGCATTCTGACGGTCAGAAGTTTCCTTTACAATCTGTTGGTGTAATACTTCATCCTGAGCAGTACGAGCTGCAGCTTCAGCATTAATCTTGGATTCAAGTTCTTGGTCTGCAGTTTTACGATCACTGATTTCGGTATTCAGTTTAGATTCTAATGCTACATCTGCCTTTGCTCTTTCTGAAGCCTCGGTTAGAATCTTATTATTTAAGTCGGCAATATCCCTAGTATGGTCTAACTGTACCTTATGAACAGCCTCGGTCAGTTTCTCATCAGCAGCTCTACGTTCAGCAGCTTCCTTATCTACCAATTCCTTAGCATATTCTTTAGCTTCAGTTAAGTTATTGTCAGTTTCTACTTCCAAATCACCAACCCGGTCTTCTACCTTTTGAATACGAGCATTGATTGCTTCTATCATCCTAGTAATATCTTGTACTACTTTAATGATAGTTGCATTCAACGTATTAACCGAGTTAACCAAGTTATCGTTCACAATCTTAATCTGAGAAGCTAATTCGTTTTCACGGTTCTTAGCTCTAGTTACCTCAGCTTCTAATTGAGTACGTAATTCAGTTAATCGGTTAGTGATATTGGTAGCAAAGTTTGGGTCATTGTTTAATGCTTCAGCCAATTCCTTTAATGTATCCAAAGCATCATCAGCACCATCTACTAAGTCATGTATATATTTCTCAACTTGTTCTTGAGTCTGATATCTCAAATCGTTTTCTAGTTGAGAAACTTTAGTAACGTAGTTAGCATGTTCCTCAATTCCATTCAGTTTTTCTAGCAATTCATCAGAGAAGTTATTTTCTGACAAATCCCAACCTTCTTTCTTATCTACCTTGTTTGCAATTGATAAGAAGAATGCCCAGAACTCTTTAAGAGTTCCAACAAAACCATGAGCCAAAGAGTCATCATAATAACCCTGTAATAGCCGTTGGTCAATCTCTTCGCAAGTGTAGTATTTACTAACGTACATATGTATATATTTTAAGGTGTTACTTTATTCTTTCCCAATAACAGTTCTGAGTTATTACCACGGAAGTATTCTTTTTCTTTACCAGCAAAAGCATTTGGGATATCATCTGGATTATCTGGGTCAACATCTCCTCCATCCTCTATATCCCCAACTACTACGGCATAATCAGGTAATTTCCTAACTCTGAACTTAATAACTTGGCCAAAGCCTATATGAGGTATATCTTTATCCCATACCTCTCCAAAGTAATCTTGGTAATTTGATACGAACTTCATACCAGTCATAGATTGCATGGTAGTAGCTGAATTACCAGTACCAGGCATTTCTATGTGAACTCCAGAAGGTCCATTCAAGATTATAAGATTACTGTCCCACCAATCCCCTTCTACATTGTTAAGCTTGGTGAAACGTAACATTAACATTTTCATATCTTTATGGATTTTGTTCTACGAATTTGATTTTAGTATCTCTATCCCTTTTGAGGATTACCAAGAATACCAAAGCTTCATCTTTAGCCTGAGATACTTGAGTATCTCCAGAAGGTTTATATACTATCCCATTGATAACAAATCTATCCTCAGACCAGTTAAAGTTCCAATAACCTTCCTGATTGAGATATCCGATTTGTTCTATGTAATTCTTTGAAATAAGTATAGAAAGGTTCTCATCATCTAATTCTCCAGAAACAGTAGCCTTATTAATAGGCCAATTCCTAAAAGCATTGTAATAGCATAAAGCTTCTATGGGAATATTATAATATCTTGGGCTATCATCCTCAGCATGATTTAGATATTGATTAACATGTTTAGCCCAAGTAATTGTTTGTCTTCCAGCATCCCAATCTAAGAAATCAGTGATAATCTTTTTATACCTATTCCAAGAATGGTTCTTAACCATTCTCCAAGGCTCTTTTGTCATGATTTCTTATCTATTATGGTTAACGAAGGTTTACTTGCTTTATTGAGAGGGGCTGTTGGATTAGGTCCTCCCAAAGGAGTTGGTTTTCGATGATTTACTACTTTTGGTACTACTAACCGTTCAATTTGATCACAGAATGGTAAGTATATCTCTAACCTAGATGCCAGCATACATAGATTCTTTCTTAGTTCATCCATATACCCTCCAGGTTGAATCATCTTTGAATAAGTACTCCATAAGCTAGATATACTTTCGGATATCTTATCATAATACTGTACTTCGGTAGGACCCGTAGTAATTTGCTTTATCCTATCTCCTCTAGCATGTTCTCCAGGTGAATCACCATCTTGGTCTGGTCCATGAGATTCAGTGGAGATAATTTCTCTAAAACTATTTCCTGCAACCAACAGGATATTTTGTATTTGTATATTGAGATAATCCCATACAGCCAATTCCATAATTAATTGGTTTTCTAGTCCCTCATACCATAATTCATCATTATATTTATCTGGTGGTATAGTATGATTTACTAGTGGGAAGATATATAATTGCCATTTAGTGATGTATGCAGTTTTATCTTCTATGGTCATACTCTCATGCAATTCTTTGGGAATATACCTATCTATTAAATTGTAGATGGTATCCTGAAGAGTAGTATGCCCATAATTACATACAACTACGGTTCGAGTACAAGTCAAATCTAATCCATCAGAATTAGTGACATGTAGGGTTACATCATAAAATCCAGACTTCTCATAAGAGTAAGATTGATGTCTTCCACCATTGAAAACCTCTCCCTTATCATCACCAAAGTCCCAGTCAAAAATGTATTTGGCCGGGACTTTGGTTAATACTCTAAATGAAACTTCCAGACCTGATGTTACATATGTGAAGTCTAGATTCTTTTTCATTTATATTCGGATTTGTTTATTCTTTGTTTTCTTCGAAATCTTCAAGTAAAACTTCAAGGATATCTTTTACGGTATCTTTCGGATCAGCTTCGATTTCATGTTTCTTAGCAATCAGCTTAGCTTCTTCAAGTGAATAAGCTTTGGCAATCTTACTGATTTCCATACCCTTTGCAAACTGAGCAGCTAGCTTCTTGTCAAGCTTTTCGATATCCTCAGCAGTATACTTGTCAGTTTTGTTCTTATCCGGAACTAAAACCAAGTGGCCAGAAACTAAAGCTTTCTGAATACGTTTTGTTCTGTACTGACGGGCAGTAAGTTCTCTCTCTTCACCTTTTGCAATTGAAATACCTGTTACCTGGTCGTTAAAACTGTAGGCATTAGTTCCAACTGTTACAATATAAGTAGTAGCCATAATCTTTTATTTTAAGTTATAATATAAAACCCCGAACAGAATGGATTGAAACTGTTCGGGGAGAAATTAGACAAAAATACAATGAAGAAATCCCGGATATTATTCTAAGTTAACCAATAGGTATGGGTCAATGTTCATGAAGCTCGGGAATCCAGCTTCAGAGAATTTCTTGTTAGCTGCCAACAGAAGAACAGCATCCTGGTACATCTTAGAGAAACCTGTAGTCAGAGAAGCATATACAGCTTCAGTCTGATTAGATACGATTCTTTCTGATTCAAGCATCAACTGTTTAGCAGTAAGCTTAATCAAGGCAGCACTGGTATCTACCATCAACAACTGCTGATCGGGAGTTCCCGGGTGAATATAGAAGTCAGCCTTGTTGGGAACCGGAGACTTGATATTCAGTGTAGCTTCTGTAGTTCCTGAGTGATGTTCTTTAAATTCAGGCAAGTTCAACATCTCGATAGCCTGGTCTTCACCACCAATCATAGTAGTAAAGTTACGGCCCATACGAGCAGCACGAACCCAGATATGCAACAAGTCTTTATAAGTAATACCGTTGGTTGTTTCATATACACCAATAACCGGAGCAGATTCAGAACCATCAGCTTTGTTACCGTTCATCAAAACATCCATTGCCAAAGTATCCATAGCATAACCCAACTGAATACCAAAGTCACGGAGATAGATTCCCAATACATCGATTGAAACGTAGTTTTTAACTTCGTCAGTAAGTTTAAATCCTTTACCGATTTTGAACAGAGAAACTGATTTCTGTCCGAAGCTTACATCTCCCAAAGGAATTGTTTCTGCTTCATTTACCTTAGCGGGAGCAGCATCCGACATATTTACCATCGGCATAGTTACCTGCAAACCATTAATTGATTGGTCTGAAGCAATGATGTTCGGGTAGAAAGGTGCCTGACGCATACCAGTTGTAATAGCAGCACGGATGATTTCCGGTACAATCCAACGGATATTCTGTTGCGGCATAGTGAAGATGTTCTGCATTGTATCAATCTTCGGATTAATGCCCAACTTTTCAAAGAAGGCATCCTGTGATACACCATATTTACCCTGTACCAGTTCTTCCAGAGTAACTTCAATAGGCAATGTGTTGTTGGAACCCTGACGGTATGCTTCCAAACTTCTTACCATTTCCGGAAGTTCCTTTCTAAGGTCTTCCATTTTCAATTGTGCAAATTCTGTATTCATTGTTCTTTTAATGTTCAGTTAATGATTAGCGTACCAATACTTGAATAATATCATTAGCTTCATCAGCCGGTACGATGCTAATGAATTTTGTTTCATCGGCTGAAGTTTCAGCAGTGATGAAACGGTCAATCAACAGGGTATCTGTGGGTTTTACATAACCACATGTCATAGCCTCTTTAGCTACCCAGTTTACAACCATGAAAGCTTCTACAGCTACAGTTACTTCTACGGGGAAATTTCTTTGAGCCTGATAAGCTGGGTTAATGTTGTCAGTTACAGCTATACCCAGATAAACCGGGCTGCCACCTCCACCCGGGATATAAGGTTCGATATTACCATTGGTATCCAAAGCTACCGGCATACCCTGATGAATAACTTTGTTTTCTTTTACACAGAAAGACTGATGCAACTTGTGAGATTCGCTCTTATAGATCACCGCTCTGGGAGTTTTTTCACCAAACAGAGTCATCGGTTGATCCTGATTTACCAGCTTAGTAGTAGGATGTGTATTCATATTCTTCTTATTTTAGAGATTATTTTAATTTGTTTGAATAGATACCTTTCAGAATCTCTTCAGTACTCTTTTCGGAATTCTGAGCAGTAGCTTTGTTATCGGATTTATCCTCTGCCTCAGTTGCAGAAGAAGCACGGCTTACATCGTGAGAACCGCATTTAGCACAGGTCATTGGGAATTTTTCTTCCAATCGAGCTTGGTAATCTTTAGTAAGAGAGATCAAAGTTACCATGCCGGTAGTTTCGGCATTCAACATTGTAACGATAGTTTCATCAGCTTTGTCACCCATAAGTTTTTTATAGGTTGCAACAGCATTTCCACGGAGAGATGCAATGTGGTTTTTACCTACCTGAGCCATTTCTTTCAGATTTGCAACTTCTGCATTCAGATTAGTAACCTGTTCTGTAAGAGAAGTTTTTTCTGTAGTTAAGTTATCCACAGTAGTCTGAAGAGTGTTACGAGAATTAACCAATCCCTGAATGGCTGCAAATGCAGTTTCCTCATTCATCTCTGTACCTTCGGCAAGAGTAAGGCAATCTTTACCAAAGATTCTTTCTAAAAATTTTTGTAGTTCATTCATATCTTTATTATTAGGATTTTGATTTCCTTGGTTATCATCATAAGATTGGGAAGTATCGTTATTTTCACTGAACAAAGCTAGATCAGTTTTCGTATCATAGAAGAAATACTGTTTAGACTTATCATCCCTATATTCTTCGTATGAAGCCCAAGTTCTCTTGGCAAAATTGGGATTAATGATTTTACCATCATCCCCAATCTTCTGAGCAAAAGCATCAGCTCCATGAGATACCAAAGAAGTTTCTAAGTATCTTACTACTTCAGTAACGATTCTTCGTACCATAACTCCCTTAGAATCATAGGTACCCAATTTCTGGTAGAATTCATCATCATCCATATTTGGGTGAGATTTATCCCACTTAAACTGTACTGTTACTGAATTAGAATGGATAGAGGGGGGATCCATAAGAATGCCTCTAGCAATTCTCGGATTTGCTTTACCATCAATCTTTAATATACCATTAATACCTGCAGGAATAACAAAAGAACCATCCTTGTATCCATCTTGCCAGATAACTTGTGATACAGCTCCAATAGCATTACCAATATTAGTCTCATGGTCACAGTTTACTGTTTGTCCTAAGAGCATTCTCATAGAAGCTTTTAATACCCCATTTTGACCAAAATCGGTAGGGTTCCAGTTCTTAGACACAATAGTTGCAGATAATAATCTGAACATTGGTTCTATAAACTCCTCATCTTTAGGAGTAAGTTCTTCTGGCTTCAAGTCAGGATAATAGGTATTATAATCTATTTCTCCTCTCCAAAAACCAAATTGACTGACTGACTCCTTAGAAGTTTTAGCCCATTTATAAAAATTCTCCGAAAAGGTTTGTGGTTCTATGGATGTTGGGATATACCCAGCCATTATAGTATGACCACTACCTATCACTAAAGAATCTAAATGTTCTCTGTTCTTTTTAGTAATCGGTTTACTCATCTTGATTTAGTATTTTGATCTCCTCGTGAAGGAGCCGGGTTATTTTTATCCCTTGATCTACGAGCAGATTGGTTTTTATCGTCCTGTCTCTGTTTCTTCTTAGTACCCTCTTGTGGGTCTGAATTACCTCCCTTAGCAAATTGATCTTCCAATGAAACTCTTGGTTCTTCTTCTGAAGGTGAATCATAACCCATTTCCCAAGCATATTGATACTGAGAAATGATACCTGCCTTGTAAAGCAAGTCAAGGTTCTGAATCTTATACTGTCTACCTTGTTGGATTTTAACCTCATCAGAGATAGTAGATGATCCCCAAGTAATGGTTATCCCCTTGCAATCAAAGCCAGCCAGACGTAGTTCTAGTTCATAAATAAACTTAAGAACATAAGAAACTATCATTTGGATATTCTTCAGCTGACTTATAAGCTTAGAAAGCATAATACCAGTTGCTCCTTCTCCAATGGAAGCTTGTACTCCAATTAGATTACCATTTACTCCCAAACCATTAGCAACTGATTGCTGATTCATATTCCAAGGTTTATCAATATTGCTCATCTCTTTTGAGGTAGAGTTAAGTTTAAACTGATGATCATCTATGTAACCAGTTACTACTCCATCCTTCATACCCTCTCTTATATTCTGTTTCAAACGTATTAGCTCCCTATTTAATCTCTTAGTATAAGCTTCTACATTTTCATTAGCTCTTTGTTGGGGTTTTTCCATCAAAGCCTCTAGAAAACCAACCATACCACAGATTTCCATAATATGCTTAAAGTTAGTTTTCATATCATGCTGACCCTTTAATGAATCCAAAGATGCCATGAAAGGAGGTATTCCGTAAGGTTCATCGGTATCATTGTACATACCTACATAACAATAGGTCTCTGTATTAAGTTTGATATAATCTTGCTTATTTGAGCCATTCCAGAGAGTGTTCCTCTGATATGGGCTATAAACTCCATTATTCTCCCTTTTGAATACTATCCTGTCTGGTTTGAGGAATAATATAGTAGCTAGACCCTCAAGCTTTTCATTTGGTACAGCTTCTACTGAGATAGCTCCACTAATCATCAATTGAACTATCATCTTGTTTACCAAGCCATCCATACCAGCAGTGTAGTTAGACCATTTGGGAGATACCTTAGAAAGATGATCTCTCATCTTATCAGCCTCTTTATCGGTATTATTAGGGAAGGTTATGTTGTGACCAGTATTAGCAAGCTTAAACATATCCTGTAAAGCTATATTAACATCTGGATTCACTTTATATAAATCCCTTAAAAGCTGAATCACTTCAACACGAAAAGAAGGCGTAACCATCTGAGTTAAGCCTTTCAATGTATGAATGAAGTTACCTGGGTCATCATCCGGTTCCGATACTCTACCGGGTGAAATAGGTACCTCCTCTTTTTTACTTGGAGGATTAGCCTTGTTTTCTTGTATTGGAGATCGATTCCTTCTATCGAATCCAAAAAACTTAAGAATTTTCATTTCGGTTGTATTATTACATTAGTTTTTCCTTTTCGTATGTGATTACAAATTGCTTTACCAAATATATCATCATCAGAATAAACATCTCCTTCCAAATCCACATCTACAGCAGAAGTATTATTTCTGTGTTTACCCATGGCTACAGGTCTACCCAAACCATCATATATAAAGGTAGGAGCTTCTTGAACAAAGAAAGGATCCTTCACAATGATATTCTCTTCTCGAATATCTTGTTCTAGACCCTCTATAATTACTGAACGATTCTTTTGGGTAGTTAACCAACCTGGAGATTTATCAACCTCGGGTCTAGACTTACCTTTCTTTTTCAGAAGCTTTTGATAGTAGTATAGGTTAGGGTAACCTTCTGATTGAAGAGCAGAAGTTACTGCTAACCCAACGTCGTTAGATTCTGGAGCTACAACAGCAAAATTAAATAATTGCCCAGTATCTCCCAGTAACCTAGCATATTTATCTACTGCCATTCTTCCCTTATACACAACTTGTTCTTCTCCCAGCTTGTCCATACAAGTGAAAGAAGAATAGTCTGAGCCTCTACCTGTTGCAACGTCTGCACCGATAAAGTACTGTTTATTTGGATCTGGTTCGTTGAATTGTCTATACTGACGGTTGAAACGATATTTTAAAACTGGATAATCACTTAAGCAATCTTCGATAGCCTTGATATCTGCCATATCAAATACTGTATTACCTGAAGAAAGAAAGTCTCCATCGATTTCTTGTGCAGTTCTTTTTGGACCCAATGCAGAAGCCATCTGGTCATACCAAGATTGATCCCGTTCTGGGTGCATCTGCCAATATAATCTAATAGCATTGAAAGGATTACCTCCAGCTATAGCATCTACCCATGTTGAATGGTAAAAATTACCCATACCGTATGGAGTAGAATTGATGATGGCTGAACCTCCGGTAGAAAGCGTAGGGAAGGCAGCTGCCCAAATAGCTGAAGCCCACCGAACGATTGCAGCCTCATCAATTACCAGGAGAGAAAGAGATTCTGAACGACCGGCTTCGGAAGATGTTGGGATGGATTCTATGAATGAACCATTATCGAATTCAATCATAGAGGCAGAACCAAATTCCCCAGTTCTTCCGTTAATGATCGGGGTTTGCATATACCATGGAAGATTCTTATACATGAACTTAATCTTCTTAAGTACCTTCTTAGCTGTTGTATCCTTAATGGAGATAATGTTTATCTTCTTATTAGAATGATATGATGCCAGCCATAAGCAGTACATAGATATAAGTTCTGTAATACCCGCTTGCCTGAACTTTAACAAGATATTGAATCTCTGGAGTATAAATTGGTATAGTACGGCTTTTTGATACGGATATAATTCAAATCGAACCTTTCCTCTCACTGGATGTATCACATAACAAAAAAGACTGAAAAAGAAAACATCCGTTGTAACCCTAGATAGATTAGATAATTCTTCTCTTGTAAGGTTAGTGGGTGTTTCCTGTATCTTCTTTGCCATAAAATCTAAAATTTATAAGTTACTACCAGTTCTAAATCAGTTTTGATACCTGAGAAATATCTTGGGTAATAAAAACTGTTTATCCCCAGTTTGTAATTAAATCTCTTAGTCTCGATTGAAATTCCTGTTCCCAAATCCCATAGATTGTTAAAGGGTCGGTACTTACCATAAACATAAGGAACTAATCTTATTCTAGATTTAATTTCTTGTGTGGTAAGTTTTCCGTTATACCAAGAATACTTGTAGTTATTAGGGTCGATATTGAATAACCTACTAGAATAAATTCCCGAGTTTTGATTAAGGAAACTCAATGTAAGTTGATTCTTATCGATTACTAATTGAACAAGAGAATCCTTCTCTGAGATTATAGAATCAGGATTATTAGCGGTATGAATAGGCTTATCCCAATTCTGATAATTGTAAAGAAGGATTCTACTTGGGTTAAGTAAATTATCGTAGGAAATTGGCAGGAAATCTTTCCTCAAATAAATTGTATCAGTATGTTGAATGATCTCTTTATCAGGTAACATACTGAGTTGTTGATTCAGTTTGTAATTCCTGAAGCAAAGGTAAATAGTAAATCCTAGTAAAAAAACTACTAAGGCAATCTTAAGCTTCTTCATTGATAAACTTCTTGATTCTTTTCCTTAACCAATAATTCTCAATCGGTGAGATCTTAGATTTTAATAAATAAAACTTAAACTGATAAGTATGTTCAGTTTCGATTATCTCAAATCTTAATCTCGGTACTTGTAAACATATGGCTTTAGTAAAATCTAGGATTACTTTTAAGTTAGATTTCTTAACCGGTACTTTAGTATTTATCATTCTCATAACAATAAGTTTTAAAATTCAGTTATACATAGTAACATCTTTTCTTAAGTAAGCTGGGTACCCAGCTTACTTTTCGATGAACGTAGTGAATCGAAATGTTTTTATATTTCCTATTCGTATATATATCCTATATCCTAATACAATGTATACTTATATACGAAGTATATATAAGTATAGAGCTATATAATAATAGATATATATATACGAAGTATATTATATATATCTATTATTCAAAAAGTTTTTACAAATAAACTTCCTAAAGACATTTATTAAACCATAATCCTACTTCATATACTGACCCTTTGCTCAAGGTATACCTAGCTTTATTTAACCAGTAATGATAAGTCTTAGGATCCCAAGTTGCAAATCCCCGAATAAACACTCGGTAATTTTCGGGGAATCCCATAATTGCCTTGAAATCATAAATACCCAAGGGATACCCATCAGGTCTAAATTGCCTATCTGAGGGTCTGAGTGTTAAGGGGGGTTTATCCTCTTCTAATCGGTATACTCCGGGTAAAGTACTCATCTTAGCAGTTTTGATTGGCCATTTCTTTTCATCTTTGAAATCATGAGTCCAAAGTTGTCTTACTTGGCTGACTGTAAGATTTTTCTTTTCCGGTAATTTCCGATAATCATACATGGCTAAAACTTTATCAGAGAATGGAATTAAAGCTTCCTGTGGGGCTTGTACTAGTAAATCTCTAGTAAGTTTTGGAGTATTTACTTGGAATACTTCATTAAAAGAATCCAAATATTCTTTTCCTTTGTCTAAATGAACTCCGATAATTACTAATCTTTTTCTTGATACTTGGGAGTTTCCGAAGTCAGAAACGCTTCTTTCGTGAAAAATAAGTTTATAGTTCTTAAAGAAGTCCGTTAACATTTCTTTAGAAATGAGAGATAGCAATCTTGGTAGGTTTTCTATAAGAAAGAGAGCGGGTTCGTAATATTGAATTGCTTGGAATACTAGTTGTATACTTTTATTACTTTTAGGGTCTCCAAGAGCCTTAGATTTAGATAATCTCATTACTGAGCAACTACCACAATCAGGGCTAGATAATATGATATCTGGATGCCAATCTTCTGGTAGTTCATACCCTTTTAAGAAAGGTATGCCTTTGAAATTAGCTTTCCACTGTTCTTCTCTACCGGTATGGAATACTCCACGAGGTTCTATATTTCCAATAAGTTTATCTCTAAAAGGGAATAGGAGGGCTCCTTGCCCTCCACATACTCCCAGTACTTTTAAGTCTTTCATTTCTTGTAACTTCTCAATTTTATGTATTTGAACCAAGCATAATGCTTCCTAGTTGAAATATAATCCAGGTTCGAATCATTATTATGAGCTTCTTCCTCAAAACTTACATCATGATACCTTTCATTCTGCTTGTTCCATTTAGCAAAACAAAGTATGATTAAGTACTCGATTCCATACCAAAGGTAGAAAAATATCCATAACATCTCAGCCATTTGCTTTGAATGTATATGTTCATGGTTATAATCTACCTCAGTAAACTTAGCCCCCTTTCTTACAAACACTAAACCAAAAAGGTTGATGGCTTTGTATCCCTTGAAAGGTATAATGTTGTTGTATATTACTTTCATAATTTATCTTTGAAGTTTTCGTAGGTATTTCTTAGTTTTTGGTCGTAGTTATTGTCTTTGTAACCAGGACCATTATATCCTTTAGCGAAGGCATCCCAGTCTTTTGCCTTCAAATGTTTCACTAAACCGGAGTTATAGAGGAAATGGTACATCATTTCTAGCTGCATTTCATGAGATTCAGACATCTTTTGGATCATTTCATCCACTGATTGACATCCACAAAGCTGATAATTGAAGCCCATAATCTGTCCCAATCCCCAAGAAGTGGATAAATTAGCACAGTTTTCATCAATTTTACGAGCTGCTTCAAGTCTTTTCCACTCTCCTTCACCTCCTAAGTAGAATTCTTTGGTCCATTTTTGATAAACTAAGGATGGATTTCTCTTGACTAGATCGTATAAATAGGTTCTTTTACCTTCTCCATCGAGTTTTATCTTCAAATATTTCCACATTACATGACCCTCGAAGAGAATTTGAGGTCTACCAGAGGGTAAAAATCCGTCTCGATTACCACATTCTACTACAGTTACTGTCTTTAACAGAGCTGGTTCAAGGTTTAACTTGTTTGCAACCTTGGCAATTAATTCGTTAGTAAGTTTATCCATAATATAAATTCTTAGAGTTTACATTAAAGATGGTAAAGTATTGCTTGTAGCCTTTCTTAGATGGGTATATCGAGTTCTATTTATCAATGAATAAATAATTTAATTATGGATATGGGAAAGAAACAACAGATTATGGTTGATTGGTTTAGGAAAACCTTAGATGAATCGAAGAAACCATGGAATACCCAGGTATATTTGATAACTGATAAGTATCATGTTTACATTGCCAACAAGGATATCAGATTAATAGGAAGTAATTTCGGTAAGGCAATCGATAGACCTTTGAAATATTTCTTATTTACTGACGGTAAGGTACAGTATTACAACAGTATAGAATTTCTTGGCTATTTGCCTTTCGAATTAAGGGCCGAATACTCAGTCAATTGCAAACCTCTAAATCCTTGGGAATACGACTACTACCGTCAGCATGGGATAACCTCAGAAGATTTGCAGAATTTATTCAATAATGATTGATATTTAAAAATAAAATAGTATATTTGTATAACGAAATAAATACATTATTTATATGAAAAAAGAAGTAATAAAACTCAAAGAGGGTAACTCGGTAATTTACCAAGACAAAACCCTAATGGAAAAGGCAAACGTAGTATCTATCGATAAAAAGAATGGTACTGCAATATTATCTAATAAGGTAATAATTACTAGAACAACAAATCTAGAGGGTCAATTTACTCGATTAGATGGGAAAGGTAATGCAATAATCCTACCTTGTACTACAGAGAATGAACAGAAGTACAATTCCTTTGTTGCATATCACCAATCCAAGAAATCCTTAGAGGCAATCAAAAAATGGTTGGATGATAACGGGAAATACAAGGATGATGAAACCCTTGAGAAAGTGATAACCTTAGATAAGAAACTTAAAAAACTAATCGAAAAGCTCAATGGATAGTACTTGGATAATATTAGGCATAATCTATGGGATATGCCTAATCCCCTCTATACTTCTAACTAAGATGTTATGTGAAGAAATCAGGATGATAAGACCTCATCTATTATTCCTTACAATCTGGTTAGTATCACCTTTATTTCCTATTTACCTAATATTCTTTAAAAAGAAAAACAATGGCTAGAATTAAAGATTACGACGAAGATTTATCTGCTCCCAAACTTCTAAGGGAAAGGGCAAGAGATAACAAGGGTAGGTTCATTAAAAAAGACCTACCACCCTACCTAGGAGCTGAGCAAGTATTAAAACCTAAGAACTACTATCACTTCGATGGTCATGGTAATTATAAGGGTAGCTCAATGAATTTTGATGCTCTAGTATGCCTTGGCTTTACTTGGTTTAAATTACTGGGAGTAGCATTAATGATATTGCTATGGCCCATAGTATTTATATATGCTCTTCATGATGGGATAGAAGGATACCCATTTAAGAAGTATGCAATCCCTTATATCTTTATCCTAGTGGCTTGGTTTATAATATTCTTATATGGATTAGTATCATGAGTAATATCGATGAAAAGGCAAAGAATAACTTCACCATAGAGATGAGGATATTCGAAAACTATGAGAAAGTGAAGTATGAGATAATCAAGGTAATTGATTTCCTAAGACATGCAGAAACTAACCTAGGGATGTGTAGGATATTCGATAATCAGAACCATGAATTCTGGTATAGTGTAATTAAACCCTGGTTCCAACCTGAAAGGTTTGGTATTACCCATCTCTGGTTTTCTGGAGGATTTAGTTATATTGGTTATGGAGAGTATCATACTATAAGAGGTAATCGATGGTTGAAGACTCCCATAGATAAGATTGATAAAGAGGGTCGGATATTTGGGTATTGGTTTCCTCCCTATAAGAAATATATCCCACATAGGATTAAGGTTTTGAAATTGGCTTTAAATGATTTGGAAAGGATTAAGGAAGAGTATGGTAAGGATTGATAGATTAAGAGAAGATAGTGAAAAGAGAACCTTAAGATGTTCTGAAGGTAAGAGTATTTGGTATCAGATTTGGATTGATCCGGGAAGATATGATGAGAATAGAACCTTTATTAGAAGGAGGTAATCGGTTATGGTGTATTGAGATTCAGAAGTATTATGTTTTCTTTTATGAAGTAAGGAATAGTAGAAGGATTATTGGGAAGAATAAGATTAAGGAGATATTGGATATTCTTTTGTAGGATGGATGAATGCCAGGGATGTTTTTATTCTCTGGATTTTTGTGTGTTGTGTCTTGGTATGCTCTTAACGTGTGTGTAGGAAAAAATTTTAGTGTGTGTTCAAGGCTTTTCTAGGCAATGCCCTTAATACGAGGAGGTAAAAAGTTGTGGTAGTAAATTTGTGGTTTGTGTTCAAGGTACCCCTTAATACGAAAGCCTAAAAATACCAGGTACTAAATGCGGGGTACGGTAGCCCTTATTTAGAATAAGTCAAAAAAAAAGTAAGGGACAAACATTCCCTTACTTTCTAAAAAATTTTAATAATTGATTATAATTCAGTTGCTTGTAATAAAAATCCTATTTGATTATCTGAATCAATATTTAAATTGAAAATATAATTTTCTTCATACCCTTTTTTTTGTAAATTGGGGTCTATTCCCATTAATTCACAAATCTCTTCTCTAATTAGGTCTAATTGTTCTTGTAGCAATTCAATTTCAGAATCTAATACTTCACTTTCTAATTTAGTAGAAAAACTTAAATCCTTATAACTATAATTATAGAAACCTTGAATTAAAACACTCGTAGTAAAATCAAATTGGACTAAATGTACATGTAAACTAATTTTAGAATAATCTTTACAGAAATCAAAATATGTTTTCATGTAAGTAATTATTACAAAAAGAATTTTATCAAAGTCATTAAGGCTTTCTAAAAATTGGTTTGCACTACAAAAATTAGTTTTCTTTTCTTTAAACTCGTCTACTAAATAATTTTCAAAATTTTGCATAGCTTCGTAAAAATATTTAATATTGCGTTGATTAATACGAAAGTCTATACTTTCTACTGTATCTTGATTATAAGAATATTTAAAGCTAATTTCTTGTTGAAATCTTTCTTTTGTTTCAAAACTTTCTTGTAAAAATTTAATAGTTTTCATAATGATTTATAATTTTTAAGTAGGGAACTAAATCCCTACTTTAGTTAAACATTGATTTATTTTTTCACGATTTGTAAAGCCTTTTTCAAAATTTCTTTGTTTGTTTCTTTCATATTTTCAGAACAAACAGAAGAAAGAGAAAAATCGTTTACTTTGTAAACTTGTTTATAAAAATCTAAAAACGCTTTTTTTAGTTTTTCTAAATGAGTTTTATCCTTTTCTTGTGTCAAACTTTCAGACAATGAAAGAATTGTATTACGAAATTTCTTTCGAGCAACTTTTTTCTCTTTATCTGAAAGTTCTGAAAAAATTTCTTCTTTGTAAATGTCTGATTTTTTGACACCGAAAGAAGTTTTTAAAAGTCCTTCAGTAGATTTATTTAAATTAGCTAGAATATCCTTATAAAGAATATTGTTTGCTTTTGCTTGTGCTTTAGCTTTTTTAGCATTTACTTTGTTTACTTTTTCTTTTGTAGAATTTTCAACAACTACATTTACATTCTCAACTGAATTTAATTTTTTTTCTTCCATAATAAAAATGCTTGAATTTTTGAATTTATTTTATTATAACCTTTTCGATAAAAATTCAAGTCTTATTAGAAACTCGAAAAGGTTTTTGTTTTATTTCTCTATGCAAATATAAGAACTATTTTTTAATTTACAAAATTTTCAAAGATTTTTTTTTGAAAAATTTCTTATTAAATTTTAGAACTCTTATCGTTTCCGACATTGCAAAGATAAGGACTTTATTTTAATCTACAAAAAAATTCGAGAAAAATTTTTGTTAAAAATGAATTTTATTATTTTAATATTTATTTTCAGAAAATATTCGCATATCTCAAAAATTTTATTATTTGCGTGTACATTATTTATTATCAAAAATTTTTATCAAATTTCTACTCATTAACCTCCGGGCGGCCTAAATTGCCCGCACGTTGTCTGCTATATATATACCTGTATGATAACAAGGTTAAGGCCATCTATGATTCCCTTACTATATCCTCTTGGTAATCCTCGTACTAAATCCCTATGGCTAGAAGATTCTAGGGGATTTTCGGAGGGCCTTTTAAGTGGCTATAGAATATCTGTATATTATATGCTTATACCTGAAGGCCATATATGGTCGATAGTTAGCGTACTTAGGTAAGCCTTATAAGATCTATAGATAGGCCTAGTGGGTTCTTATATAGGGCTAGTAAGTATATGTGTAGTAAAGCTCTAGTACCTCTTAGGTAATTATATTAAGTCTATAGATGGCCTCTTAGGTATGTACATAGAAAAGCCCAGGTACCTTAGTTAGGCCTGGGCAATATTGTTAATCGAAGTATACTAAGAAGGTTATGCAAGCAATAGTGAAGGAATAGTCTTCAACTAGTTCGCTTTGAGCATCTGGTTGCTCGGTAGAAAATTCGATTAGGTAATCGTCGGTATTAATGTAAAGGCTGATAAAGTGATTGCCAGCATTTATTAGCTCTGGTAAGTTTTCGTCGAATTGGTCATTTGAATTGTAGATATATTCGTACCAAGGATACTCTGGTAAGTAACTAATAAGATTAGTGATGATCTTATTAGTTATCTGATTTACTGGGACTGAAGGATAATCGGGATAAGGTCTCGGGTTCAGATACTAGGGGTTTGGTACTGAGGTTAAATTTAATGTTTTGGATAGTTACTTCTTTGGTTTTCATAAGTCTATAAATTAAAATGATTAATACTTTATTTCTCTGATGCAAATTTAATACTTTATTTTTAAATATGCAATATCCCTGATTACCTTTCGAAGGCCCCTAATGTCCTAGAATTATATAAAATAACCCTAATATAAATACTTATGCAATTAACAACAATATTACTAGGATGGTAATTAAAATGGGCCCCTTGATTGCCTATAGGATTATTAAATCCGAGGCCATTTATGGCATAAATTGTGTACCCAGTTTTATAAAATCCAAGCCTAAAATGGCCCCTCTAGGTACACAATTTTTATATAAATCCTAGCCTCTTGGCAATTAAAATCCGAGTCTAGGTACACAAAATCACAACCTAAATCCTAGATTACACAAACTAGCCAAACAGAACACTTTTCAATTACACGTGTGAAGCTAAAATACATACGTATCTAAATCCCACCCATATTAGTATATTATATATAGGCGTTACTAAAATAGCTACGTGTCAAAAAGGCTCATATACGTATCTCAAAAACTATTGCCAGAGTGTACTTTTTGCTTTTCTGTGATTTGAGGGGCCATGTATGGTGATTTATTGCCTAAAATGGCCTCTGGGGCCTCAAGGATTTAGTACTTTAAATTTTGAGAGCTATAGTGTTTGTATAGTAGAGGGGCAGCCAAATGGGTATGTTCCTGACTTTTTCGAAAAACCCCCGTTGGTACACAGAAAAGAAGGGAAATCAAGATCCTAAGATTTGTATATTAGTATTAGTTATGTGTATTATATATTGATTGTGATATAGGGGATTTGTATATTCAGATTGTGTATATGATATAGGTAGGTTTATTGTGTACCTTGTTATATACTATTTGTATATTTCTTTGTTGGGAGTGGGTTAGGTGGGTTGTGTACCTAGTATCTGTATACTTGGTTTTATTTTGTTTGGGAAGTAATTGATTATATACTTGGTTTGTGTACACAGAAATACCTAGAGTTTTCTAGGCTCTAGGTATTCTTTTTATTTATCTTTTGTAGTGTTGGGAGAGGGATACTAGATCTTCTGGGTTCTGAAGTATATCCTGTAGGTATGGGTTTATCTCTTGGATGTTGTACTGGGCTTGGAACCTAGAGATGGTATCCTTTAGTTCATCTACTAGAGTATCATAGAGGTTATTGTATATTATCTCTTTGATTTTGGTTTGGACTTCTTTGTTTTGTTCTAAGGGTATTTGTTGGGTGGTTGAGACTTGGATTTCTATTGGTTTCTCTAGGTCTGGTACCGTTGGTATGTTACCCATATAGTCTAGTCCAGAGATGAGTTCTAATATTTCTTCATTGGGCATAGATAATATATAGTTGGGCTCTTTGTATACTTTGCAGGTTAGTATTTGATTACCATTCTGACTGATTGTGATTCTTGATGAAGGATTTCTGTTTCCTTGTGATTGGATTCCCATCTCTTGATGGCATTGTAATAACAGGTATATTGGGTTATCATCTCTTCCGCTTGGTCTACCAGTTCTTGGTAAGCTTTACCTGGATGCTCTTCCAAGGAATTTTCCATTCCTTGGATATAAGAGCCTTCTACGATTACTAGGGTTGTTATTGTTAGTTTCATGACATTAGAATTTTAAGTTAAATAATTGAATGGTAAGCATACTTGGGAAGTTCCCACCTTCGTAATGAATATTAGAAGTATTGGAGTAATTGTAGAAATTATCCTTTAGTGATATCTTAAGAATATCCAATAGCAATGGATATAACTTGTACTGGTTAGCATTTAGCCATTCGTTATATTCTTGGATATCGAATTCTGAAGTAAAAGTAGCAGAGAGTTGGATAAAGGGTTTATCCAAAGAATCTGGGTTATGGGTATTTGTATTAAGCCAAACCTTGGAAAGTATATGAGATTCTTTTTGCATTAGGTTGACTGAACCAGTATTTTGCCATTGTTCGTATTGGTAAATTGTGATACCGGTTTTAAGGGCTGTTGTAATGTTGTTCAAGTTCATGACTGCTTAAATTTTAAATGAATAATATATTTCTTTTCTCTGATGCAAATTTAAGAATAATAAATTAAATATGCAATATCCCAGATTACTTAGCTGAGGCTTCTATTGGGTATCTATAGAGCCTTTTCTGGATAAGGAAGAGGCCATTAATGGATTTTACATATTTTGCATCTTTACGGAAAGCATCTGGATTCTTTTTCTTAAACTGATGCCACCAATCATCATATTCTTCAAGGGTTTTGAATACCTTGTTTAAATCCTTAGTGGGACCTGTTAATTGAATGGTCTTAGGCCATACTTTAACATCTATTCTCTTACCTTCATCGAAATATATACGAGATGGTATAATTACTTCATCTGGACCTGGGTATGGAGTTGTGCTCATAATTTCGCTATTGTAAGAGTTATGTAATTGTCTTTAGTTATCACAAATGTAATGATAGCATTACCTTGTATTAAAATAGATAGAGATTCAAGAGTATCTGCTAATATGCAGTAACTTAAGAAGTTAGCTCTAAGCAAATTAGTAAGTACTTCCCTTAGTCTGAACAAGGTACAATTATCAGGATTACCATAGATTACTGATTGAAGATATTGGTCCTGATGATTAAGATGGTACCATCTTAATCTAGCCAAGTTTAGTTTCTCGGCTAGATCAAATTGTATGATATTTAAAAGTCTTCTTAGAGGTGTCATACTGTAAGGGTAATTTGCATTATGTTTGAAGATATACGGTTGATAGATTTGATATTAGCTTCTCCATCGGTAAAGTTCATGGCAAAATTTACTAGAGCATCTGCAGCACCATTAGAAGTATCGGGAGTTTGAAATAAGAAAGAGTATATTGCAAATCCGTCCTGTTTAGATATCATTGCAGATAATGCTAAGCATTGGTTTTCAACGTAGGCATTAACTAATAGATTCATTAGATTGTTGCTGTAATCTAGGATTTCCTCTAAGTCTAAGGAAAATAATTCTTGGATTTGAAGACCTAGGTTAGTAACTAACTTGTCTAGATGTTGTGTGGTTTGGAAGGTTTCATTATTTTTCATAAGTCTAAAATTTTAAATAGTTATTAATTTCTTTTTCTGATGCAAATATAACTACTTTATTTTATATATGCAAACCCTGGAATACTAAGCTGAGGATATGTGTAAACGCTAAGAAAGGCAGATAGTAGTCTGCCTTTCGAATTTATACTCTGTATCGGATTAAATCCCATTTATCATTTATGAGCCTGAATATCCATAGGTAATGATTAGTGAACTCTAATAGAGTACTGTATTCAGAGGTTTCAAATACCAAGAGATCTGAGTTCTTTTCTAGGATATTGAAATGGATAGTTTTATTAGTACCCTTTCGAAGGATTTCTCTGAGATCATTCTTTAGAGTATCATCCGAAATGAACATATTATATCGTTCTCTCATATAATCCAGATATTTATCCCTGATATCTGGATATATTCTAGACTGGCTTACGTTAAATTGTTTCGTTTTCATCTTGATTTTCTTGATTTATGTTACGTTCGATAATGTTTTGAATACATATTCTTCGGCCCTCTTCTTCTGTCTGGTCCAAGATATAGGTAAGAGAATGATTAAGGAATAACATATCTGTATCGTAATTCCTCTTGAATACCAGCAATTCAAATTCCTTTAACCAATTGTACTGCATCAATTCCAGTATCTCCTCTAAACCAACATGGTCCGTATCCATATATCCTTGGCATTTATACCAGATATCTGTAAAGACTCCAGTAATATATTCTGGTATCTTAAATCTGTCAGATACTTCATGAGCTGGAACTAAATCCTTAACAGCTTGGTATTTTTCTTTGGTTATTACCATGTCTGATTTACCTGATAGCTTTCTACTAAGGTTAACTATAAGGGGTACCTTGTAGTATAGTAGGTAAGGTTCTTTGTCATATACCCAATATCTGTTTTTGTATTCCTGATAGATTAGTACATAAGGCTTATCTGAATACATGCCAAATAGTCTCAGATAAGCCGATAGGTAATTCTCTAGGTCTTTAGCACATTGTATATTCTGGTTGAATACTACCTTAGTATCTTCTAGGTAGATTAGATTCAGGGAATAACTTAACTCTGGTTCCCGTTTACGAAATATGTTGAATAGGTTTTTGATGTTCATAATGTTCTAATATGTAAAATTAATGAATACTGTTCTGGTTCCTTTGAAGAAAGCTTCATGATTGTAGTCTTCGTATTTATGGCAAGCATAAGTTTTAGAAGACCTATCATAATGATCTCTTACCCATACTGGACTGGATTCAGAGTCTTTTAATCTGAATAGTGTACCTGGTTTAAGCTGTTTTAATGTGGTTTTATCCATAATCTTATTTGATGCAAATTTAAGTTTTATCCATAATCTTATTTGATGCAAATTTAAGAATAATAAATTAATTATGCAATAAACCTCGATTACCTGTTGAGGAATTGTTCAGCTATTGATGTAGGCTCTTTTTCTTCATATTGCTCTTCATCTAAATACATATCTATCTCTGGGTCTGGATCCTCGGGATCTATGTTAGCTTCTATCTCTCTTCTTAATTCATGGTGTTCTCTTGAAGAGAGTTCCATAGCTCCCTTGTAATCATCAGTAATTTGCCTCATCTCTGCAGTATTCAAAGTAAGGTCCTCTTTGGTAGTATCAATCCCTTCTTGCTTAGTAGCAACTACCTCGGGTAAAGAAGATAAATCATAGTGATCGGCTAATAATTTGGCTTCCTGTGGCTTGTCTATTACTCTTTGAGATTCTAGGATAATCTTTCTGGCTTCCTCTATTGATATACCTTGGTTCTGATTCAATTGATTATTCTGGGTATCTCCAAATTGATTAAAGATATTGGTAGTTCCTCCACCCATAAATGTACGTATGATGGATTGCAATGAAGTAGAAGAATCCAGTTTCATCTTAAGAGCTTTATTCAATTCAGCCGATATGAATGGAGTATAATGCCCTCCCTGAGATTCCCTTAGGATGTTTACCTGATGGGATATCTCCATTCTATCTTCTAAAGCCCATGCTACTTGTTCTCCCAATAAAGCCTGTAGCATTTCTTCCTGTCTTTCTTTATCCCATAGCTTAGATTGCAATAATCTATCTCTCATAAATACTCGTATGTAATTGATATCTATACCTGTCTTTGTTGAGAAGGTATTAATATCATACATAATCCCACATAACATACCATTACCCATCAACCAGTGATTGATAATGTAGTTGTATACCTTTTGTAAATCTTCAAGATTCTGACTCTTTTGGTATTCTGCTGCCATTGCAGTAGTTCCCATAGGTCTAGGAAATCTTTTTATGTTGTCTTTTGCCATTATACAAATATTCTTTTCTTATATCCTTAGATTCATCGTATCCAATCCTTTTAAGAGGACGAGCTACGTATAGTTGATAAATATTAGAATACCAATAACCAACTGCTATATTGAGTTCTTCATTTAAAGCCAAAATGGCTTGAGTATCGGTAATCCTATCCCTAGTAAATATCCAGGTATAATTTCCTTCAAGGTTGGGAACCTTGTTATAAAATTCCCAACCTTTAATTACCTTAAAAATATTGCCATGAAGGTCAACGATTTCCTTTGCCATAATTGCCTTTTTTACCTCTCGAGGATTTTTTGTCTTGTTCACTAGAGTTATTTTTCATTTCCTCTATCCTTTTTTGTGTTTCTGGGTACCAGAGTTTTCTTAGGGGCACTACCTGAGTTGCAAAGAATGCCTTCCATAAATTCTGGGATAAAGGTCTTATACTTTGCCGACTGATTTCATTAAATTTATCCTCGAAGTGTTTTACTACCTTTTTAAAATCTGAATAATATATGTGACCAGTTGCTGGGTTTATCTTTTGTTGCTTTTGGCATACTTCTAGTAAATCTTCTCCCATTTTATTCATAAACTCTCCTCTATTAAATTGGAAGTTCTCTTGATCTAGTCTAAATATCTTTACGTAATCTTTTGTTTCCATTATATTATATCTCTGTTTCTAGGTGTTTAACATCATAGGGTAATACCTGAAATAAGTATCCCCTTTTATCATCCTCGTAATAGGATGACCATAATCTCCCTTTTAATCGGTATAAATCCAAGTCATAAGTTTTCTTGGGTATACCTGTGATAAATAATTTGTGATTGCCTCCTGGGTTAACTTCGAATTCCCACTGGGTAAAATTTCCTATGGTACCATAATCTGGCAATTTATTTCCCAGTAAGGTTGGTAAGGCAATATCCTTTACCAGAGTTTCTTTGGGGACCCTTTTCCCATTTACCCAGATCCCCAGTTGTGATTTACCGATATATACATCTTTTACTACTTCTCGAAACATAATTCAATGATTATAAATTTGACACCTTGACCTAATTCTAAGTCATTTATTGCATTAATATCCCTAGTATTATGTTGAAGGTTTCTTAAAGAAATTCTAGAATCTTTCGATATCCTATAAGATCTTCTTACCAAGAGTAAAGCATTTCTCCAACAAGCAACCATAGAAGATACTGGCCCAGAGAATAAAACCTTGCTGGTCTTATTTAT
>OGQE01000328.1_pt1 | contig 55940 bp, 44 predicted proteins | sample 1553131 | NCBI WGS metagenome assembly OGQE01 (sample SAMEA2579929, study PRJEB22360) | human gut metagenome | biome: human gut; feature: human-associated habitat; material: faeces | place: Denmark | collected 2008/2010
GCTGTTCTATAAATTGTTACATAATTTTATGAACCCATCCTGCAGGTCCTTCGATCTTGCCCATCTGAATACCTGTCAGAGTGTCATACAGCTTCTGGATCACCGGTCCCATGCTTTCCATACCGCTGGGGAAGCAGATCTCCCTGCCATGGTCTACCACCTTGCCGACCGGGCACACAACAGCTGCTGTACCGCAGACGCCGCATTCTGCAAAATCAGAAAGCTCCGCCAGTTTAACCGGACGCTCTTCCACCTTCATGCCCAGGATATCCTTTGCAACGACTGCGATGGAACGACGTGTTACAGAAGGAAGGATGCTGTCAGACTTGGGAATGACAAGAGTTCCTTCTTTATCGATGAAGATAAAGTTTGCGCCACCGGTCTCCTCTACATAGGTGCGGGTTGCGGGATCAAGGAACATGTTTTCATCGTAGCCGTTCTGATGCGCGGTTACATAGGCATGCAGGCTCATCGCATAGTTCAGACCAGCCTTGATATGTCCGGTTCCATGCGGTGCTGCACGGTCAAAATCACTGACACAGATGGTAAGCGGATGAACGCCGCCCTTAAAGTACGGTCCAACCGGAGTTACCAGAATACGAAACTGATATTCATCCGCGGGCTTAACGCCGATAACCGGAGAGCTTGCAAACATATAAGGACGAACATATAAGCTTGCGCCGCTTCCGTAAGGAGGAACCCATGCAGCATTTGCCTTAACCACTTCTTCTACTGCTTCCAGGAAACGCTCTGCCGGGAACGGAGGCATCTCCAGACGCTTTGCGCTGTCCATCATACGGACTGCATTTAAGTCCGGGCGGAACGTTACGATATGTCCATCCTCTGTTGTATACGCTTTGAGACCTTCAAAGATCTCCTGGCAATAATGAAAAATACCTGCACATTCGTTCAGGGTAACTGTCGGATCGTCTGTCAGTCCACCCTTATCCCAGGCACCATTTTTGTAGTTTGCCACATAACGGTAATCTGTTGTCATATAGCCGAATCCGAGATTTGCCCAGTCCAGATTCTTTTTTTCCATCTTGTCCACACTCCTTACCTCTGGCTCCCATCCGCCGGGTTCTTCTTTTGCCGACGTCTGTTTTGCAGTTTTCTATAGAATTCGAAAATATTATAGCACTATTCTTTCCGATAGAAAAGATTTTTTTCACGCGCCTTCTCCTGCCGCGCCCGTTTAGAAACCGCAGCGTGGATGCTTCCGCTTATTCGCTGTGGCTGACCGCCTCCTTCATCATCCGCACATAGGTGTATAAATGTCCGCCCGCATGAGAGCCGTATTTTTCGATCAGCTTTACAACTGCACTTCCGACAATAACACCTTCCGCCGTTTTGGAAATCTCTGCCGCCTGATCCGGTGTGTGGATACCGAAGCCAACCGCTGCCGGAACGCTGCTGACACTGCGGATTTCTTTTAACATCCCACCGATATCGGTGGTGATATTGGTTCTCTCTCCGGTTACGCCCATCGACGATACCACATACAAAAATCCTTTCGCTCCTTTGGCAATCTTACGGATTCTCTCTTTGGAGGTCGGTGCAATCATCGAGATCAGGTCTATGCCATAGCGGCTTGCAACAACATCAACCTCTTCTTTTTCCTCAAATGGCAGATCAGGGATGATGATGCCGTCGATCCCTACATCCTGGCAGCGTTCAAAAAACGCCTCGTAGCCGTAATGGAACACCGGATTCAAATATGTCATAAATACCAGCGGAATTTCTGTTTTCTCCCGCAGTTTCTTTACCATGTCAAAAATATCGTCGGTCGTCACACCGCCGGAAAGCGCCCGGATATCCGCCTCCTGAATGACCGGTCCCTCCGCGATCGGATCGGAAAACGGAATGCCGATCTCGATCAGATCTGCGCCTGCCCGCTCCATTTCCAGAATGTATTCCTCTGTCTTATCCAGGGACGGATCTCCCGCTGTCAAAAATGCAATAAATGCCTTTTTATTTTCAAATGCCTTTTGGATTCTGCTCATCTTTTTCCTTCTGTCTTTCGGACAGCCTTTCCTGCAGGTTTTTTGCGCCTGCCAAAGTTTTCTTTTATCCTCTGTTTTTCGGGTTTACTCTGAAATATCTTCGCCGCGGTATCTTGCAATCGCTGCAACGTCCTTGTCGCCGCGCCCGGATAGACAAATAATGATCGACTGATCCGAAGACAAGGTCGGTGCAAGCTTTCTCGCATGCGCAACCGCATGGGCGCTCTCTATCGCACAGATGATGCCCTCCGTACGCGCCAGATACTCAAACGCTTCTACCGCTTCCTCATCCGTTACCGGTACATAGCTTGCGCGTCCGGTATCGTGCAGCCATGCGTGCTCCGGTCCGATGCCGGGATAATCCAGTCCTGCAGAAATCGAGTACACCGGTGCAATCTGTCCGTACTGATCCTGACAGAAATAGGATTTCATACCGTGGAACACACCTGGCGTTCCCTTTGCCATTGTTGCTGCATGCTTATCCGTATCGATTCCTTTTCCTGCAGCCTCGCAGCCGATCAATGCAACTTTCTTTTCCGGAATAAACTCATAGAACATACCCATTGCATTGCTGCCGCCGCCGACACACGCCAAAACAGCTGCCGGAAGCTTTCCTTCCTTTTCCAGAATCTGTGCCTTTGCCTCCCGTCCGATGACAGACTGGAAATCCCGCACGATCGTCGGAAACGGATGCGGTCCCATAACAGAGCCCAGTACATAGTGGGTGTCCGATACGCGGTTTGTCCACTCACGCATCGTCTCGTTTACTGCATCCTTTAAGGTCTGGGTTCCGCTTGTTACCGGATGCACCTTTGCGCCCAAAAGCTTCATTCTGTAAACATTCAGCGCCTGCCGGTCTGTGTCCTCTTTTCCCATAAAAATCTCACATTCCAGTCCGAGCAGTGCCGCAGCTGTTGCACAGGCAACCCCATGCTGTCCGGCGCCAGTTTCTGCGATGACGCGGGTTTTACCCATCTTTTTTGCCATCAGCACCTGGCCGAGTACGTTGTTGATCTTGTGAGAGCCGGTGTGGTTTAAGTCCTCCCGCTTTAAATAGATCTTCGCACCGCCCAGATCCTTTGTCATTTTCTCCGCATAATATAACAGCGACGGTCTTCCTGCATAATTTTTTAACAGATCATCAAGCTCCGCACAAAACTCCGGGTCATTTTTATAAAATTCGTATTGCTCCTCCAGATGAATGATCTCATTCATCAGCGTCTCCGGGATGTACTGTCCTCCGTGTATTCCAAATCTACCTTTTTCCATCAGTTGTATTCCTCCTTCTGCCGTGCTGCCGCTACGCACGCGAAAATTTTCTCCCGATCCTTAAAACCGTCGGTTTCTGCGCCGCTGCTGACGTCGAACGCCCAGGCTCCCGTTCGCACAGCCTCTTTTATATTCTCTGCATTCAGCCCGCCCGCCAGGAAAAATGGGCGGCCGATAGATTCTATTAAAGTCCAGTCAAAGACTCTTCCGGTTCCGCCGCTGCCCTGATCCAGCAAAATGTAATCTGCGTAGCTTTCCCTGGCACGCAGCACATCTTCCTTCGTCCGGACGGAAAACGCCTGGATCACCGGACAGCTGACTTTGCTTTTCAGTTCATTTATATATGCCTCGTCTTCCTGCCCGTGCAGCTGCACCCAGTCAATGACGCCATCCTCTACCAGACCGACGATGTTTTCTATTGTTTCGTTGACAAAAACACCGACTGCCGGGATTTCTTTTTTTAACATGCTGTGCAGCTGTTTTGCCTGCTCGGGTGAGACCTGCCGCCTGCTCCTTGTAAAGACGAAACCTGCAAAATCAACTCCGGCGTCGTTGACCCATTCGATATCGCAAGGGCGGGACAGCCCACAGATCTTGAGGCGCGGGTGTGCAGATTCTGCGATGTTTGCAGTTCGAATGATATCTTTGCTGCGCTGCTTTTGCTCACTCATGGCAGTCCCTCTTCAACTCCTGCAGCATCGCCGCTTTATCGCTGCTTCTCATCAGCGTTTCGCCAATCAGCACCGCGTCCGTTCCATTTTTGTATAAAACGGCAACGTCCTCTGCACCTCGGATGCCGCTTTCGGAGACATAGAGTACCTCGGGCGGAATCAGCGCCCGCAGACGCACACTGTTTTTGACATCCACAGTAAAATCCTTCAGGTTCCGATTGTTGACGCCGATGATCCGCGCTCCGGCACGCAGCGCCCGCGCAACCTCTTCTTCGTCGTGTGCCTCAACTAACGCCGATAAGCCAAGACTATGCGCCATTTTTAAAAACTGACCAAGCTCTTTCTCGGACAAAATCGCACAAATCAGAAGCACCGCAGAAGCACCTAAAAGCTTTGCTTCATAAATCTGATATTCATCCACCGTAAAATCCTTGCGCAGCACCGGAATGCTCACCTCACGTGCAATCTCCCGAAGGTAGTCATCGCTTCCGAGGAAGTATTCCGGCTCCGTCAGCACGGAAATCGCAGATGCGCCCGCGCGCTCGTACTGCCGCGCGATTTCCAGATACGGAAAGTCTACTGCAATCAGTCCTTTGGATGGAGATGCCTTTTTGACCTCGCAGATAACCGAAATCCCCGGCGCCGCCAGTGCTTTTTCAAATGGAAACCCGGTATCTGCAGCCAGGCTCTTTGCTTCTTTTTTCAGAACCTCCATCGGCTTTTTCTTTTTATTTTCCTCCACACGCGCCCGCGCAGCGTCCGCGAGAGTATCCAGAATCGTCTTTTCTTTCATGCTTTCCACTCATTTCTGCGCACGCTTTTTGCGCATGTCGAGTTTGTGTCAAGTGCGCGCAGACACAAATCCCGCGATTGAAAAATTTTTTCAATCTTCTTACTCCTGATTCGTCAGCGCTGCAAACTGCTCCAGCTGTGCAAGCGCCTTACCGCTGTCGATGACTTCCTGCGCTTCTCTGATCGCATCTTCGATTGAAATGCCCTTTGCGATATGGATTGCCGCTGCGGAGTTCAGAACGACCGCATCCCGTCTGGGTCCTTTTTCCCCTTTTAAAATCGCCAGTGCAATCTGCGCGTTGTCCTGGGGGCTTCCGCCGATCAGCTCGTCTTTGCTGCAGCGGGTAAAGCCGAACTGCTCCGGAGTGATCACATAGGATAAAAATTCCCCATCCTTTACTTCGCAGACTGTCGTCGGTGCACTCATGGAAATCTCATCCAGACCGTCCTGTCCATATACGACCATCGCCTTTTTTACGCCGAGGTTTGCAAGCACCCGTGCTAACGGCTCCACCAGTGCCTCGTCATAAACACCCATCAGCTCCATGTTTGCACCTGCCGGATTGGTCAGCGGTCCAAGAATATTGAAAATCGTACGGATACCCAGCTCTTTTCTGACCGGTGCGACATATTTCATCGACAGGTGGTAATTCTGTGCAAACAGGAAGCACAGACCGATTTTTTTGAGCACTTCTGCGCTCTTTGCCGGATCGATGGTGATCTTTACACCAAGTGCTTCTAAAACGTCCGCTGCACCGCTCTTGCTGGATGCTGCACGGTTGCCGTGTTTTGCCACCGGAACGCCTGTTGCCGAGATCACCAGAGAAGACGTTGTAGAAATATTAAAGGAATTGGAATGGTCACCGCCGGTTCCAACGATTTCCAGCACATCCTGATCATGTAACAGGCGTACACAATGCTTTCTCATCCCCGCCGCACACGCGGTAATTTCCTCGATTGTCTCGCCCTTCATCGCCATCGCGGTTAAAAATGCACTCATCTGTACCGGACTTGCCTTTCCGCCCATGATTTCATCCATCGAAGCTTCTGCGGTCTCATAATCCAGGTTCTGCTTTGCTGCCAGTTTTACAATCGCTTCTTTAATCATTGTCTTCTCCTTTTTCTCTGCATTCGCAAGCTGTAAAAAATTTTCAAGCATCTTTTTCCCAAGTGGAGTTAAAATTGATTCCGGGTGAAACTGTACGCCGTACACCGCCTTTGTTTTATGCTGCAGTGCCATGATCTCACCGTCCGATGTCCTGGCAGTCACCTGCAGGCATTCCGGAAAGGTTTCCTCCTGCGCCGCCAGCGAATGGTACCGTGCCACCGTCGTTTCCTCCGGCAGACCAACAAACAGCGGCGTTTTCGTATCGAGCTTTGTCACGGACTGTTTGCCGTGCATCAGCTGTTTTGCATAGGAAACAACTCCGCCGTATGCCTCGCAGATTACCTGATGCCCCAAACACACGCCGAGGATCGGGATTTTCCCGCCGAGCTTTTGCACCACCTCAATGCAGCAGCCCGCATCCTGCGGACGCCCCGGCCCCGGCGACAGGATAATCGCTTCGGGCTTTAATGCCTCAATCTCTTCTGCCGTCAGCTCGTCATTTCGGATCACCTTAATCTCCGGATTGATCGTCCCGATCAGCTGATATAAGTTATAGGAAAAGCTGTCATAATTATCGATCAGTAAAATCATGCCCGTTCCCCTTTCTTCCCAAGCTTCTGCGCTTCCTGCAGCGCCAGCACCACTGCTTTCGCCTTATTGATGCATTCCTGATATTCCTTCGGTGCTACACTGTCCGCCACAATTCCGGCTCCCGACCGGACGAATACTTTTCCGTTTTTGCAAAATGCCAGCCGGATCGCGATACACATATCCATATTTCCCGCAAAATCCAGATAGCCAATGGCACCGCCGTAAATGCCGCGCTTGTTGTTTTCCAGGTCGTTGATGATCTGACAGGCGCGAAGCTTTGGTGCACCCGAAAGGGTTCCCGCCGGAAGCACTGACTGCAGAGCGTCCAGCGCCGTTTTATCTCCGCGAAGCTCGCCCCGCACGGTCGATCCCAGGTGCATGACGTGGGAAAATTTTTCGACCGAAAGATATTTTTCCACTTCTACCGTTCCGAACCGGCAGAACCGCCCAAGATCATTTCGTCCGAGATCTACCAGCATGTTGTGCTCTGCCAGCTCCTTTTCATCGGAAAGCAGATCGGCTTCCAGCTCCTGATCCTCCTTTTCGTCCTTTCCCCTGGGTCTTGTCCCGGCAAGAGGGAAGGTGTATGCCGTCTGATTGTCCACCTTTACCAGTGTCTCCGGCGAAGCGCCGGCGATTTCCAGATCGTCGCTGGAAAAATAGAACATGTACGGTGACGGATTTTTTGTCCGCAGAATCCGGTAGGTATCCAGCAGGCTTCCGTCAAATCCGGCTTCCAGACGGTTCGAAAGCACCAGCTGGAAAATGTCTCCCTCATGAATGTAATGCTTGACCTGCTCCACCTTTTCACAATAGCTTTCCTGATCGAACAGCGGCGTGAGCTCTGTTGTCAGCCTCCCTGCGGACACGTTTTTTTTTGCGCCCTTTTCGATGATGTCCTGCATCTGATCAAGGGTCTGAAGGGCTGTGCGGTAAACCGCTTCCAGGGTGTCGGGCTCTGCTGCAGATACCGGGGCGTCCGCTGCTGCCCTCGCGCTTTTCCCCCTTGCCCGGAGGTCCGTTGCCGCTGCCGCGCCGGCTGTCTGTCCACCTTCTGCCTGCACGTCTGCTTCCGATATCCGACTGTTACAGATCAGGATGATCTTTTGTCTGTAGTGATCAAATGCGATCATCTTATCAAACAGCATCAGATCGACGTCCCGGAACTTTTCCTGATCCTCTGCGTCCAGCCGAAGCGTCGGCTCCGCATATTTGATATAGTCGTATGCAAAATATCCAACCAGACCGCCGGTCAGAGGCGGGAGCTTTTTGATCTGCGGCGCGCGGTTTTCTTCGATCACCCTTGCAATCACCTGCGCCGGATTCTCTGTTTCAAACTGCTCGACATGATCTGTTGTAATTGTCACCTGATGGTTCATGCAGGTCAGCTCCATCGCAGGATCGAACCCAAGAAAGCTGTACCGTCCCCACTGCTTGTTGTCCTCCGCACTTTCTAACAAAAAGCAGTGGTCGCTTACCGCCAGCAGTTTTTTCAGTACCTGTACGGGTGTTGCGATATCTGAAAAAATCTCACGCCAGATCGGAATCCTCCGGTAAGCTCCGGACGCTGCCGTTCTTTTCAGTTCTTCCAGTGATGTCTGTTCCATGCGACTGTTCCTCCTGTAAAAAAGAATGTGTCTTGGGATATTCTTGCGCCGAGTGCGCATCCTCGCGGAGCGTTTTTTATCGTATGGAAACAAAGTTTCCTATACGATAAAAAAATACCCCCGCCCATGACAGATTTGTCTGTCAAGGACGGGGGCTCATCATCTTTTAAGCTGCAGGCACTTTATGCCTGTCTTCCCGCGGTACCACCTTGCTTTGCGATCGTACGCACTCTTTATCAGGGTACAGATATCTTTTAAAGAATTCAAACATTCCAAAGGATACTAACATACCCCCGGCAAATAACGGATGCCCTCCGTCACAGAATACTCGGAACAAAATTCCTTTGACTGTGCCCTCTGTGGTCCATTTGATACTCCGCTTTCTGCCCGGCTCCCACCTGCCCGGACTCTCTGGAAGTGCGCCTGTACCGTTATCTCCACTTCATCAGTTTAAATTGATATAAGTTCAACTTGTTAAAAACATATTAAAACAGTCTGATTTCTTTGTCAATACTTTTTTTTTAAATTAGTTTTCTTCCGGAATATCTGCATCAGCACCGATGTCGAGCATATTCATCGTCCTGCGCTTCAACCGCGCTTTCTCAGACGCTTCCAGAATAAAGTTTTTGATATTTTTTGCATTTTTGATATGGGTCAGATACAGCTCCGGATTTGTCGTATCGCCGGTGTAGCACTTTACAGTACCAAGTCCGAACATCCGCTCCCCCAGCGTCCGGATCAGTTCTACGTCCTGTACTTTATATATGTAGCAGTCGTTCTCCCGCTTGTTAATAAATCCCTCTTCCACAGTGATCAGCTCTTCTGTAACCATGTAGGTTGTAAAGGTAAAGGGAAGTCCAAAAAATCCCCATCTTTTCTTTTCCCGAAATTCCATGCTATTTCCTCCTTTTGCATCTGGTGGATTCGATACAATTCATCGCGCCATTCGAGCATTCCACAGCTTTGCGAACAGTTCACCGCGCCATTCGCAAAAGCGCATCTTCGATGCTTCCCGCTGCTTCGCAGCTCTTTTTGCTCATGAAGCGGCGCTCCCTTCGAGCATTCCTATGGGCAGCTCCTCATGCAAGCATGAGATCTGCCCACAGGAACGTTCGAGTGAACTGTAGTATCATTATACGCCATCGCGATATTTTTTTCAATTCTTCCTTGCATTCAAAATATCCCTATGCTATACTTGTCCAAGCAAAATGAAACCCAAAGGAGGAAGCGCGATGACCATGCAGTCTGTCATGTTTTATTTTCAACAGTTCTGTTTATTCGGAAGTTCGTTTTTTTCTTTTCTTTGTCAGATTATTTCCGGCAGAGGACATGGATTTCATTTTTTTAAAAAGAAATACAGGCATTTTGTTTCAAATCGAAGGGAGTTTGATTCTCTTCGATTTTATTATGTCTGAAACTCAACTGTTCAAGGAGGATTATCATTCATGAGACACCTGATGAACCCACTGGATTTTTCTGTGGAAGAGCTGGATCAGCTCTTTGATCTTGCCAACGACATCGAGAAACACCCCGACAAATATGCCCATACCTGCGAGGGCAAAAAGCTGGCGACCTGTTTCTACGAGCCGAGCACCAGAACCCGTTTAAGCTTTGAAGCCGCTATGATGAACCTGGGCGGCAAAGTGCTCGGATTTGCGGATGCATCCAATTCCTCCGCTTCCAAAGGCGAAAGTGTTTCCGACACGATCCGCGTCATTTCCTGCTACGCCGATATCTGCGCAATGCGCCATCCCAAAGAGGGTGCTCCGATCGTTGCCGCTGAGAAATCCCGCATTCCCGTCATCAATGCCGGTGACGGCGGTCATCAGCATCCGACCCAGACCTATGCCGATCTGCTGACCATCCGTTCCTTAAAGGGGCATTTAAACAACCTGACCATCGGTCTGTGCGGCGACTTAAAATTCGGTCGTACCGTGCACTCCTTAGTCAACGCGCTCTCCCGCTACGACAACCTCCGGTTCATCTTCATTTCCCCGACCGAGCTGCGGGTTCCGGATTATATCACAGAGATGCTGCGTGAAAAAAATATTCCTTATGAAGAAGTCATCCGTCTGGAAGACAAGCTGCCCGAGCTGGACGTTCTTTACATGACCCGCGTTCAGAAAGAGCGTTTCTTCAACGAAGAGGATTATGTCCGCCTGAAGGATTTCTATATCCTGACTGCTAAAAAAATGAAGCTCGCACCGCCCGACATGCTGGTGCTGCACCCCCTCCCCAGAGTTAACGAAATCTCTGTCGATGTGGATGACGACCCGAGAGCCGTTTATTTCAAACAGGTGCAGTACGCGGTCTATGTTCGGATGGCGCTGATTCTGACCCTCTTAAATATTCATGTGGACTGAGAAAAAGGAGGTTTCTTATGTTAAACGTAGGTAAAATTGAAGAAGGCTTTGTACTCGACCATATTCAGGCAGGCATGGCAATGTCCATCTATCACCATCTGCAGCTCGATAAGCTCGACTGCACCGTTGCGATCATCAAAAACGCGCGCAGCGACAAGATGGGCAAAAAGGACATTCTGAAAGTAGAATGCGATGTCAACATGCTCGACCTCGACGTTCTCGGCTTTATCGACCATAACATCACCGTCAATGTCATCAAAAGCGGGGATATCGTCGAAAAGAAGGAATTAAAGCTTCCCAAACAGATCAAAAACGTCATCCACTGCAAAAATCCCCGCTGTATTACCTCGATCGAGCAGGAGCTGCCGCAGATCTTCGTCCTCGCTGACCCGAACAAGGAAGTTTATCGCTGCAAATACTGTGAAGAAAAATTTGACAAACAAAATCTATAATGCTTAAAATAGGGGGTAGTATACAAAGGAGAATCCCATCATGTCCTTTTTTGATGAAATTAAAACAGAAATCCAGACAGAGCAGAACCAGAAGTCAAATTTGGCAGAGCAGGTGTCTGCCGCCCAGGCTCCACAGGCTGCTTCTGAACCTGCCCCCACAGCTCCCGTTTTGCCGGAGCGCATGCCGGAATTCGTTCAGGAAGAGTTAAAGGCCTTGCAGGAAACCATCCGTCAGGATGCCCGCAGCGGGAAATACCAGACCGTCGGCGGCAAGCATCTTTTCGATGGAACCCGCCTCTGGCACGAGGGCGACTACCGTCAGGGAACGGCCCTGCTTGCAAACTTTTATCCGTTTCTGTCTCGCGACCGGATGCAGGAAAAGGAAATTCTGACACAGAGCAAACGCCTCTTTTCCGGCTACCGCTACGAGGTACGCTATACGCTTTCCAAAGACGGCGCCTTTTATTTCAATTATTTTAAAGAAGAAATGAAAAAACAGGGCTTTGTCATCAGCGACCTGTCCGTTTCCTTAAAAGACGGCAGCTTCGCACCGCTCCCGTTTACAGCAAGCGGCACCGTTCGGTATGATTTCGAGCTCGAGCATTATCTTTCCGATTATCCGAAGCTCTATTATACCTGGCACCTGGAAGTTGTGTAAAAAAGAATCCTGCGAAGCAGGATTCTCCGCCTGCGGCGGGTCGCGCAAGCGACATTCTTCCATTCCGCTGCGAGCATTCTATTGTCATGAACAATTGCCCCCGGCAACAGAGAACCAAAATCCTCTGCTGCCGGGGGCATCCTTTTATCCCAGCGCCACATCCAGCACCATCATCAGTACAAATCCGACCGCAAATCCAACCGTTCCCAGATTCGAATGCTCGCCCTCCGAGGCTTCCGGAATCAGCTCTTCTACGACAACATAGAGCATCGCGCCCGCCGCAAATGACAACAGATACGGCAAAAACGGATCGATCACGCTGGCGAGTGCGATGGTCAGCGCCGCACCGACCGGCTCTACCACTCCCGAAAGCGTTCCGTACAGAAACGCCTTTTTGCGGCTCATCTGTCCCTCGCTCTTTAACGGCATCGAAATGATTGCACCCTCCGGAAAGTTTTGAATCGCAATTCCGATCGCCAGTGAAAACGCTCCGGCGGCGGTAATCCCGGTGCTGCCCGAAAGCATGCCAGCGAACACGACGCCGACCGCCATGCCCTCCGGAATGTTATGCAGTGTCACCGCAAGGACAAGCATCGTCGTCTTTTTCAGGGAGGTTTTTGGTCCCTCCGCTTCCTGTGTACCAAGGTGCAGATGCGGGATAACGCGATCCATCCCCAGTAAAAACGCCATGCCCAAAAGCATGCCAGCTGCCGCCGGTACAAATGCAAGCCGTCCCATTCCCGTCGCCATATCCATCGACGGAATCAAAAGCGACCAGACAGACGCCGCTACCATGACGCCGGATGCAAAGCCCAACAGCCCTTTCTGCAGCAGCTCGTTGAGTTTGTCTTTCAAAAAAAATACACATGCCGAGCCGAGCGTCGTCCCGACAAGTGGAATCATCAATCCCCAAAAAACTGTCATGCTTCCTCCCATTTCTGCGCACCCTGTTATTATTCCTGACAATAGAATGCTCGCAGAGCGTGCATTTTATTTTTTTTCTCTTTTCTTATATTCCACAGCGGATTTCTTCAGTTCTTCCAATGCTTCGGAGAACTTCTTCGAAACCATGCTCGGGTTGCCGCGCAACATATCGCGTTTTGTGAAATCCTTCAGGAAAGAGGCCAGCTCCGGACGCTGTAGGTTCACACCAAATTTTGAACGCAGGTCGAACAGCTCTTCCCGGTTGACATTCAATCTTCCGCTGGGCAACAGCTCCTTTGCACGCTCGAAACGCTTTTCGATACCGCTTACCAGCTCATCCCGGCGCTGTACAAAGCCAGCCCTGGTGCTCTCGACACTCTGGTTCCACTCTTTTTTGCGGTTTTCCCAGTTTTCTTCGGAAACCGCCAGAATCACATCCAGACGCCTCTGCATCTTTTCCAGTTCGTCCTTGGCCTGCTCCATCCGAACCAGTACATCGCGCAAATCCAGAGCCGCCTTGAAGGAAAGGGCGAAGTCCGCTGCAAAAATCACAGTCACAACCATCGTCACACCCGTCAGCACCGAAGACGGAAGCCAGAGTGCAAACGCTTCGATCGGCTTGTGGATCATCCGCGTCATCAGGATCGTCAGAAATCCCCATGCCAGCGAAGATTCCAGGCAGATTTGACCCTGGAAGTTGAATTTTTTATGGGAATAATCCCAGTAACGGACTTTGAACAGCGTTTCCATCAGCACGCCCGTGATATATTCCAGCACTGTCGCGCCCACGCAGCCCGCCACATACGTTAAAATCAGATTGTCCTGAAACGGCATCGACACGATCAGCATCATCAATGCGCCCGTTCCATACAGCGGCAAAAAAGGTCCACGAATAAAACCGCGATTTACAAACCTTTTTTCATGCAGTGAAACATAGGTCGATTCAAAGCACCAACCAAAAAAGCTGTAAAAGAAAAAGAAAAACAGCCATTGAATCCAGGTATATCCCAGCATACATCCTCCTATACAAAAAGATCGGCTCCGATCACAAGCCGTCCCTTTTTGGTTGTGTTTTTTTCACCCCGGAAAATAAATTTTCCGAAACCTCTGACCGATACCGTGTCCCCGTCCTTTAACATCTGGCTGCCGTTTTCCGTCAACCTCCCGTTGACAAAGACCTTTTTCTGTGAAAAAAGCGTCTGCCCCTGGCTGCGCGACAGTCTCCAGACCGCGCTCACAATTCCGTCGCAGCGCAGGCTCGCCACATGCTCTTCCCGGTAAGAAAGTTTTTTCTCCGGCAACGCCTCCAGCTTTTCTACCGGCACGCAACGCACCTTTGTATGGCGCACCTGTTCGAGAGTTTCCTGTAAAAATACAGACATCGCAGACGTACAGAACACATACGCACATTTGCCCTCCACACAGATATCCCCGATCGTGCTCCGGTCGATCCCAAGATTTAGAATCGCGCCCATAAAATCCCTGTGGCTGAAATTTTCCGCAAATTTTTCCGCCAGCGGCTCGATTTTTACCGCACAGATCGGAAACGGCTCTTCATATCCGAATTCCTCCGGATCTCCGAACCTGCCCATACACCGCTCTGCACCATCCATTCCGCCGTATAATTCGATATGTACTCCCGCCTTTGCAGCGCTTCTCCAGAGCACTTCCTGCTCTGCCAGCGATAAAAAGCCGGTAAAAACAAACAGATTCTGCTGCCAGGCGCGGTCTGCAAGCTCTGCAAACCGCTTCTCCAAAAGCTGCAGTTCCTTATCCCTCTCTGCCATAACCGTTTCCTGCCGATCAGGTAAAGCTGATAACCGGCTCTTTAGGCTGTTTTGCCTTTGTCACAGACTCTGCGTACAGCACAGGACCTTCGCCTTCATAATCCGCAAAATATTCTTTTTTGACTACTGCGGTCACTTTTACCCAGTCGCGTTCCTGATACAGATCGATCTTATCGTAAACGCACGCAAAGCCGAGGAAGGTCATATCCTCTGCACAGCAGGTCATTGCCATACGTCCGGGCACAAAGTAGCCTTTCGGGAATTCCTCCGGCTTCATCACCATGCCGATAAACTCGATCGTCTTGCCGACATAGCGATCCGCATGATCCAGACTGTCCAGATACCAGATGCCATAGGTATTGTCATCCAACACGATTTTATCCGCCTTTAAGTCATATGGGAGATCCTCTTCCATAATCTCGTCGATTTCCCCATCCTGATCCTCGAAAATAATCTCTGCAGTCTGGTTGAGTGCCTTGACATTTCTCTTATAGGTATTGAGGTCTTCGATACCATCACAGCGGTTGAAGATAATCATTTCGGATTTGCGGATCATGTCCGAAACCATGGATTTCATATTCGTAAAATACATAGGGAAGGTGGATGCATCGATCGTTGTGATCTGCTGCTCCACCTTCCAGTGCCACGGCAGGCGCAGGTCGCGGAACTTCCACATACCGTTATATTCTATGATAATGCGCTCCGGATGATACTTCTTTTCCAGCTCGACCATCTTTTCCGGAGTAAAATCCGCCTCTTCCTCGATGGTTTCCACGATCGTCTTGCTGCGCTTTAAAACGTAAGGGTCGTATTCTTCCTCGCCCTCCTCGCACAGCAGAAGCAGGGTTTTGCCGGAGCTCTGGAAATACGGCTGATCCAGTGTAAAGTTAATGAACTCTGTCTTCCCGCTCCCTAAAAATCCGTTGATAATATAAACCGGCTTCATACAGTTCTCCTCTTTTTATTCTTGATAACAAAATGCTTTCAGAACTCGCATTCGATTATTCATGATAATAGAATGCTCCCAGAGCATTCTATTATTTTCTGAACAGGTTTTCCAGCTCTGCTTCCTTTAACTTCGAACCGATGACGCAAATCTTACCGGTTACATCAGGCTTACCAGCACGCACATTGCTCTCTTCGGGAACATAGTCGAAATAAATCCATGTGCCGTCTGCTGCCGGAATCATACCCTTTGCACGCAGAACGATGCCGTACTTTTCTTCGTTGTCCAGCTCTTTTAAGAAGCCCTCAACCTCTTCTGTCGTGTAGGTTGCAGGAGTTTCAAAGCCCCAGCTGGTGAAGATTTCATCGGCATGATGGTGATGGTGGTGGTCATGATCGTGACAGCCGCAGGTGCAGTTTTCGTCGTGCTCATGATGATGCTCATGTTCGTCTTCGTCCTCATCATGGTGATGATGGCAGCAATGCTCGTGTTCGTCTTCCTCCTCATCATGGTGATGGTGGCAGCAATGCTCGTGTTCATCTTCCTCCTCATCATGGTGATGATGGCAGCAATGCTCGTGTTCGTCTTCGTTCTCTTCATGGTGATGATGGCAGCAATGCTCGTGTTCGTCTTCGTCCTCTTCATGGTGATGGTGGTGCTCATGCTCGTCATGCATTGCCTTTACCTGCTCCATCAGCTCTGCTTCCAGATCCTTTGCCCCCTCAATGGCAGCAAGAATCTCCTTGCCTTCCAGCTGTGCCAGCGGTGTTGTAATAATGGTCGCTTTCTCGTTGTGCTCCCGGATCAGCTCTACCGCCTGTTTTACCTTTTCTTCGGATGCAACGTCTGTACGGCTTAAAATAATCGTTCCGGCGTGCTCAATCTGGTTGATGAAGAACTCACCGAAGTTCTTGATATACATTTTGCACTTGGAAGCGTCTACGACAGCAACCGCGCTGTTTAACTCAACCTCTGTGCCAAGTCCCGCATTCTGGACTGCTTTCATAACGTCAGAAAGCTTGCCGACGCCGGAGGGCTCAATCAGAATACGGTCGGGATGATAGGTGTTTAAAACTTCCTTTAAAGAAGTTCCGAAATCGCCTACCAGGGAGCAGCAGATACAGCCGGAATTCATTTCTTTGATTTCGATTCCAGCGTCCTTTAAAAATCCTCCGTCGATACCAATTTCACCGAATTCGTTTTCGATCAGGACGGTCTGGGTTCCTGCCAGCGCTTCCTTTAACAGCTTCTTGATCAGGGTTGTCTTACCGGCTCCAAGGAAGCCGGATACAATATCTATTTTTGTCATGTTTTCCTCTCATTTCTGCGCACGCTTTTTTGCGCATGCCGAGTTTGTGTCAAGTGCGCGCAGACACAAATCTCGCGATTGAAAAATTTTATTTTTCAATCTTAAATCTCCGTTTCTTTGCTTTGACTGCTTTCTGCAGGATTCGTCATTCCTAACCAGTCATCCTTATATTCTGCGCTAAAACGGGATAATTGTCAACACCTCATTGTGGGACAACACCGGCAATATGGGACATAGAATACTGTCTCATTGTGGAACACCCACGACAGCTTTCACCAGCCGGAACGCCTCTTTGCAGGTGTTCGTCAGATTTTGCATCGCAGCGTCCCGATCCATCGCCTCTTCCAAGCTGACGGCCCTTTTCTGAATGCAAAACGCTGCGTCGATTCCGATCTCATGGCAGGCTGTAAAGCCCTCCTGCAGTGCTCCGGCAAAAGCGATCACCGTACAGCCATGCTTTTTCGCGAGCTTTGCCACGCCCGCAGGGGCTTTCCCCATCGCAGTCTGTTCGTCCATCCTGCCCTCTCCGGTAAGGACAAAATCCGCGTCCGCCATCTCGCGTTCCAGCCCGGTCTCTTCCAATACAATCCGGATTCCCGGCTCGAGCCGCGCACCTAAGTAGCTCTGGAATGCAAATCCAAGACCGCCAGCAGCACCCGCACCCGGACAATTTTCATCTGCCTGTAGAAAGTGCTCTTTCGTCAGCTGTGCATAGGAAAAGAGCCATTGATCCATCTGCCGGATGCTCTTTTCATCAGCACCCTTTTGCGGTCCGAATACGCTGCTGCAGCCAAGCTCTCCGCAGAGGGAATTTTCCACGTCACAGGCAACCCGAAACGTGCACTCCTTTAAAACCGGCAGTACATGTCCACTCCGAATTTCCGCAAGATCGGCTAACCCGGCCGCCCCGTTTCGCACCGGCTGACCACTTTTATCCAGAAATTCAAATCCAAGCGCCGAAAGCATCCCAACTCCGCCGTCGTTTGTCGCACTGCCGCCGATCCCGACAATAAAATGCCTGCAGCCTTTCCGAATCGCATCCCGGATCAGCTCCCCAACGCCGTAGGTCGTTGTATGTAGCGGATTGCGTTCTTCTTTGGAAAGTAACGGCAGCCCTGCTGCCGCCATTTCTATTACCGCTGTTTTATTTTTTTCCAAAATACCGTAGGACGCTGAAATTTTCCTGCCGAGCGGGTCGCTTACCAGCGCTGTTTCCATGCGTCCGCCCATTCCGGTTGTCAGTGCTTCCACCGTGCCTTCCCCGCCGTCCGCCAGCGGACGCACGACGATCTCAGCGTCCGGGAAAACTGCTTTCACGCCTGCTGCCGCCGCGTTTCCAGCCTCCATCGAAGTCATGCTTCCTTTAAAAGAATCGATTGCAATTACTGTTTTCATCCTGGACTCCATCCTGACTGCATTATCCTTTTCTTCGCACCATTTTCTCACAAGCGCTGCCACTGCTGCTTTTTCATTTTCCATCCTTGCGCCAGTCCTATTTTCTTGCCGCCGGCAGCCTTGTCCGAAACAGCTGATGCCCGAGCTGTTTTCCATGAAACGGCACCAGTGGATACAGATAGCTTCTGCTGCTCACCGTCCGGTTAAACAACAGAGAAACCGCCAGAATCACGATTCCTCCAACATATCCCCAGACGCCAAAAATTGCCGTCAGCACCAAATTGATAATCCGCATAAATTTCAGCGCATAGCCAAGCTCCAGGCTGTTCTGTGTGTAGTTGGCGACTGCGACGAATGCCATGTACAACATGACCTCACTATTAAACCACCCACTCTTTACACTAAACTCTCCCAAAACCAACGCCGCCATGACCGACAGCGGCGTACTGAGCATATTCGGGGTGTTGACCGCCGCAAGCTTCAGACCGTCGATTGCAAGCTCCAGCAATAAAAGCTGCCAGATCAGCGGAATATAGACCGTATCCCGCACTGCGATGAACTCAAAGCCTTTGGGAATCCACTGTGGATATTCCATCAACAAAAGAAACGTCGGTGTCAGAAAATACGTTACAATGGCGATCAGCAGGCGCGACAGTCTCAGATACGTTCCCGTGATCGGCGGAAAATAATAATCGTCCGCTTCCTCCAGCACGTCAAACAGGGAGGTCGGTGTGATCAGCGCCGCCGGCGAGTTGTCCACCAGAATGATGATATTTCCCTCCAACACCTGTGCCGCCGCGGTGTCCGGACGTTCAGAAAATCGGAACTTCGGAAACGGATTCCACCAACGTCCCTGATACAGGCACTCCGCAAGGCTTTCCTGGTTCAGCGTCAGCGCATCCACCTGCAGGTTCTGAATCCGGTTCCGGATCTTTTCAAGGAACTGCTGATCTACCCGATCCTCCATATAGCACAAAACGATGTCGGTGTGGGACGTTTTTCCTGCCTGCAGCATTTCCATCCTCAGCTGTGTGCTTCGGATCCTGCGGCGGATCAGCGCCGTGTTAAAGACAATGGTTTCCACAAAACCGTCCTTCGAACCGCGCAGCACCTTATCCTTTTCCGGCTCACCGACACTTCGCGCCGGATAGGTTCTGGCATCAATCAAAATGCCCTGCTCATATCCCTCCAACAGCAGGGCGGTCACGCCGGACATCACCTGCCTGCAGATTTCATCCAGATCGCCGCACAGATCAACCTCTCCATAGGGCACAAGCTGCCTGCTCATCTCTGCCGCGTCCTCCGGCATCTGCTCTTTCGTGATTCCGATAAAATGCTGCAGCAGCTTCTGCATCACTTCATCCTTACAGAATCCGTCGATCATATACAAAGCTGCATTTTTCTTCCCGATCTCCACATTTCGGTACAATACGTCAAAGCTTTCCCCAACGCCCAGCTGTCGATCCAGATAGTCTCTGTTCTTCGCCAGATCGCCGCTCACTTTTTTCATCGTCATGGAAATCTTCCTCCCGGACTTTTTGCTTTAGTCTGTCCAAAAGGGTTTCCTTTTATTCTACCTCTGTCTGAAGCTCCTGAAGCATTTTTGCAATCCGCTCCTGCGCCCGGGCGATCGTCTCGTTGACCGTATTCACATGCTCTTTATAATAAGTATCTTTTTCCTGCTGCTTTTGCTGTACATCTGCATTCTCCGAATCCTGCGTTTTGGCTTCCTGTGCCGCCTGCATGTCCTCGCAGGCTTTTGCAGCTTCTGCAAACGCGTCATCGGTCGTCTTATTGACCGTATCGGTCAAGTTATTTTCATCCGGTGCGGTGGGCGCCGGAACTGTATCAGATGTGGTGTCGAGTGCGACATCGGAAATTGTGTCGGACGCAGGGTGGACTGCAGCCGTAACGGTCATGTTCTGTCCTGCAGCGGGCGCGCCCTGCTCTGTGACTGCCGTATCGTTTTTTTGACTCGCATAGTCCGTTTTTACGATTTCCTGCGTTTTTTCCCTGTAGTCATCTGCTTGTCCCTGCGTTTTTTCGGCACAGCTAGGATTTTCTGCATATCCCCACTGCGTTCTTTCTTCGCTGTAGCTGTCTGCGTTCCACTGCCGCATCGCTTCGCTGCGTTTTCCAGCACTATTTCTGCCTGCATTTCCTGTAACCTTAAAGAACATCTGTCCCAGACCATTCTTCAAGCCGTCCAGGCTACTCTGTCCTGCACTTCTTGCATGATCTGACTTTAAAGCTGCCAACTGCTGTTTTAACTGCCGAATCTCCTGCTGTTGTTTCTGGAAAATCGTCTGAGCCTCTGCCTTTTTGCGCTTTAATTCTGTTTTCAGGCTGTCCTCCCGGCTCTTCCATTCTGCCAGCCGTGCTGCAGTGTGTTCTTTCTCCTTTGCAAGCGCAAGTTGCTGCGTTTCCAGCTGGACACTCAGATCGTCAGCTTCCGCTTTCAATTCCTGCTGCTCTGCACGCAATTTTTCAGCTTCGGTTTCCAGTTTGACTTTCTCAGTCCTCAGACTTTTCAGCTCTGACAAAGCTTTCTCTTTCTCAGCTTCTAAAACTTCTGTTCTTGCCTGTAATTCGTCCTTTGCCTTCTGCAGCGCTTCAACTTCTGCCTGCTGTCCGGCTTTTTCTGTATTTAAGGTTTCAACTGCCGCTTCCAGCCCGATCTTTTCTTCCTGCAGCTTGTTCAGCTCGGTCTGCAGTTCTGCTTTTTCTGCGCGCAGACTTTCTGCTTCTGCTTGCAGTGTGCCAAGTTCCGACTCCATCGCATTCTTTTCTTCTTCCAGCTTCTCCGTGCGTTCCTGTTCATCCGAAAGCTGCTGGCTCAGTTTCTGCCGCATCAGGTTTTCCTCTTCCAGCTGCTGCGCATATTCCTGCTGTGCGCGTTCCGCAACCTGGCGTCCCCCTTCTATCTCCGCCTCAACCTCCTGCATGTAGTTCCATACTTCTTCTTTTTGAAATCCGCCGAATAAAACTGTTTTAAATAATTCCTTATTTCCCATCTGCCGATCCCTCTCTATATAAAATAAATTTTTAGTTCGTTAAAAATATATAAGAAGGCTAAGTTTTCTCACATACTCTTACAGTATACCATACTCAAAACAGAAAAATCTATATGAAGCAGCACAAGATCTTTCCGTTAAAAACTTCTTTTTGCTATTTTAGGTTATCGTTCATCTACACCATTCGCCAAGCTGCATCTTCAATGCTTTCCGCAGCTTCCCATGTGCCTTTATTTTATGTTATACTGTTTTGTAAATACCAGGATCAAAAACAGGAAATCAAAGCGAGGTTATGTATGGATCAGCTGAATGATAGGTCCGTTGTGGAACAGCGGTATGCTACAGCAACCAATTTGCAAACGAGAATTTCCATTCATGATAAATATTCGACAAACAAGATGGGATTCGGAAACTGGATTTTTTCCAATTATAAAATTGCCCCCGGAATGCGCATTTTGGAATTAGGCTGCGGGACAGGCGATATGTGGAAAAACAAAGAAGATTTGATCCGTCTGTGTTCCAGGCTGACTCTTTCAGATTTTTCAAAAGCGATGATCGCAGCTGCCAAAAGCAATATCGATGACATAATCGAATATCTTTATTCTCTTTCCAGTATGACGTCGATCACCGGCATTCCCAAACAGGCTAAAAAAGATATTTTGACCGCTCATACTACAAATGGAATTTTAAACGTGCCAAAAGAATATGGCATGTTTATCGTATCATAGAACAATCGGGAGTTGATTGAGGAGTGATAGATTTATGAATGCAAATGTTGATTTAACAGGTGTTGTGCTTGAAACAGATAGACTAATCATTAGAGAATGGAGTGAAATGGATTTAGAAGACTTTTTTGAGTATGCAAAAGTTGATGGAGTAGGTCAAATGGCTGGATGGAATCCACATACATCAATTCAAGAATCAAAAACCATTTTGGAGATGTTTATTAATGAGAAAATGACCTTTGCTTTAGAATTGAAAGAAAATCATAAGGTAATAGGTTCATTAGGACTTGAAACGCTTAGTCTTTTGTTGCGTGATGAGTATGAGAATTTAGTAGGAAGAGAACTAGGATATGTATTAAGTAAAGAGTATTGGGGAAAAGGTTTAATGCCAGAAGCTGTTAATAGAGTAATTAAATTCTGCTTTGAACAAGAAAATTATGATTACTTAATGTGTAGCCATTTTGTTATAAATAGTCAATCAAAAAGAGTTATTGAAAAAAGTGGTTTCCGCTTTGTAAAGGAAAATACCCAAATTGCAAGAGATGGACATGAGTATATTTCTTTGTATTATGTATTAGATAATCCCTTAAAAAAGAATTAGACAACTTCCAGTTTTGCAGAAAGGGGAAAATGATGTTAAGACTAAGACCTTATCATATAAAAGATGCTGAAACAATACTTTCCTGGGCAAAAGATGAAAAGGCATTTTATAAATGGACAGCAGGCGTACTGGGAACATACCCGTTATCGCTTGAGCAATTTCATTCCGTAAGTGATTTGATGGCTTTTACAGCGATAGATGATAACGATGTGGTTGGATTTTTTACAATGAGAAGACCAACAGCGTCATTTGATGAATTAAGATTTGGCTTTGTTATCGTTGATGCAAACAAAAGGGGGAAAGGCTATGGAAAACAAATGCTTCAGTTAGGATTACTCTATGCAAAAGAAATCTTTGGCGCAAAGAAGGTTACATTAGGTGTTTTCCGTAATAATGATCCTGCATATTATTGTTACAAGACCACAGGATTTCAGGATGTAGCATTAGATGAAATGGAAAAGTATCAGGTATTAGGCGAAGAATGGGATTGCTTGGAGTTAGAGATACAGCTATAATTCGGAAATCGGATATTAAAAACAGAAAAATAAACTTGAACCTGTGGAAGTAAAAAAAGAAAAAAGTTCTCAGAACGTTAAGAACCCGTGCACATGGAGGTATTTATCACTTTGAAAACAACAGGCATCATCGTAGAATACAACCCGCTTCACCCGGGACATATTTACCATATGGAACAGGCGCGGAAGCAAACCGGCGCGGACTATCTGATCGCAGTCATGAGCGGCAGCTTTGTCCAGCGGGGCGCTCCGGCGCTTCTGGACAAGTATACCCGTACCCGGATGGCGCTGCTTGCCGGAGCAGACGTTGTGATTGAGCTGCCCGTCTGCTTCGCTGCCGGAAGCGCCGGGGATTTTGCCGCCGGGGCAGTTTCCCTGCTGGACAAGCTCGGCTGCGTGGACGGTCTTTGCTTTGGCAGCGAATCCGGCGACATTTCCTTATTTGAAAAAACGGCAACTCTGCTGCAGTGCGAATCTGCTGCTTTTTACAATGCTTTGAAAAAAGCATTAAAATCCGGTCTATCTTTCCCTGCCGCACGCCAGCAGGCGCTGCTTTTATGCCTCGATATGGCAAAAGATATGCCATCAACAGCTTGCCCCGACAACAATTCCATAGCAGAACAGATTGTTGCCCTGCTTTCTTCCCCCAACAACCTTCTGGGATTGGAATACACCTTGGCGCTGCTGCGGCGAAACAGCTCCATCCGCCCGTTCACGATCTCGCGCGTTGGCAGCGGCTATCACGATCCGCTCGGCGGCGCAGCTGACTTTCCCTCCGCATCCGCGCTGCGCAGTCTGCTCGCCAAACAAGGGAAGCAGGCTCTTTTGGCGCAGCTGCAGTGCTATCCAAAACTGCAGCCCCTGCTGCCGCTCTGGGAGGAAGTTTTATCGCAGAACACGTTTTTATTCTCCAATGACTTATCCAGTCCATTGCACTATCGACTGCTCACTGCCGCTCCGGGTTCCTTTGGGACGTATGCTGAGGTCGGAAAAGAGCTTGCCGACAAGCTCGAAGCGAACCGCCTTTCCTTTACCGACTGGGACGACCTCTGCGTAAGACTCAAGACCCGCGAAATCACCTACAGCAAAATCAGCCGCTGTCTGTGCCGGATTCTGCTCTCTATTCCGCAGGAAATGCTCCTTGCTGCCCGTGATAACGACTATACACCTTACGCCCGGATTCTCGGTTTTCGGAAGAGCGCGTCTCCCCTGCTGTCCGTCCTTAAGAAAAACAGCAGCATTCCGCTCATCTCCCGCCCCGCTGCTGCAGCCCGCAGCCTTTCTCCGGAAGCACTCGCTCTCTATGAAAAGGATGTGCTTGCTGCACATCTGACGCAGACTGCACGCTGTGCAAAAACCGGGCAGCTGCCGGTTCACGAGTATACCCGCCAACTCATTCTGCTGTAGCCGGCCACAGGACTGCGCAGCCGCTGCAGTGTCCGCGTTTTACAGCACGCTGTGCCACCCTGCCGCATCCTCCGACAAGCTCATTTTTCACTCTCCGGAATTCGCCATTTTTCTCTGTTGCATCCTGTTTTAAATCGCAATATAATGAAAACAGAATAAAAAACGGAGGAAAAATCCATGAACGAACAGCAAAAGTACCAAAAACGAAACCTACTTCTGTTCCCCCTCGGGACGGTCGGAAGAGATGCTGTCTACGCCCTGATCAACAGCTTTCTTCTGACTTTCGTTTTATTTACCCGCTCGTTAAACGCCGCACAGCTGACCGCGATCACCGCAATTATGGTCGCTGCCCGGATTTTTGACGCACTAAACGACCCGATCATGGGAAGCATCATCGAACATACCCATTCCCGTTTCGGCAAATTTAAACCCTGGCTGACAATCGGCGTTTTATCCACCTCCGTCGTCATTTATCTGTTTTTCAATACAGACCTGCACGGTTGGAGCTTCGTCTGCCTGTTCGGTATCCTTTATTTTTTGTTCAGCATCACCTATACCATGAATGATATTTCCTACTGGGGTATGATTCCGGCGCTCGGCTCCGATGCCAACGCACGCAATCAGTTTGCCTCCCGTGCCACGCTGTTTGCAGGAATCGGTTCTACGCTGGCTTCTATCCTGATTCCAGTCTTTTCTACCGGCAAAAATGCCATCGGCGGAAGTTCCTTTACCGCCTATGGACGCATCGCCCTGATCATTGCGATTTTAGCGCCTTTGTTTTTGAGCATCACAATCTTCGGTGTACGCGAACGCCGTGACCCTCCCGCAGCGAAGCAGGAACACTTCCGCTTCCGCGAAATCATCCAGACCATCCTGCGCAACGATCAGTTAGTCTGGATCGCAGTCATCTTTTTGCTGCAGCAGATCGGTAATGGACTGATCGTCGGCGGACTGGGATCTACCTATATTTATCTGACGTTCGGCTATGAAGGCGGTCTGTATTCCCTGTTCACAATGGTCGGCATGTCCGCAACCGCATTTCTGATGGTCTTCTACCCTGCCATTTCCCGCAAATGTCCGCGCAAACGGTTGATGTCCATCATGGCAGTCATCGCGGTGATCGGCTACGCGTTCCTCCTGATCTCCGGCTTCCTGGCAAAGACCGGTACCCTCGGCTTTGCCCTGCTCGTGTTAGGCTACATGCTCTCCAATTTCGGTCAGTATTGCTATTACCTGATTATGATGATCTCCATCCTCAATACGGTGGAATATAATGAGTACAAATTCGGGACAAGGGATGAAGCCGTCATCGCTTCCCTTCGCCCATTCATCACAAAGCTTGCCTCCGCACTGATCGCTGTCCTGACATCTGCAACCTATCTGCTGTTCGACGTTACCAGCTATACCAACCAGATTTCTTCGCTGGAGCAGCAGTGCACCCAGGGGTTGATTACCGAAAGTGAAAAGCTCGACTTAATTTCCGGCGTGCTCTCCAGCACGACCTCGCTGCAGAGCACCGGACTTTTGCTGTGCATGTCCCTGCTGCCCTGCGCGATGATGCTTTTGTCCTACTTCCTTTATAAGAAAAAATATATTCTGGACGAAACAGAATACGACCGCATCTGTGTCGAACTGGAAAAGCGGCACGCTGCATAAAGCTATTGCTTTCCCTCCCTGTCACAGGCGAAAAACTGTGAAGCGAAATTCTTTCCAAAAAAATCCGAAAGACCGTCGGTTCGCGCCTTCCCAAGGCTCTGCAAAACCGACGGTCTTTTTCATTCATGACAATAGAATGCTCGCAGAGCGTACATTCTATTGTTTACATTTTTTCAGAATTCGTCCTGCTACGATACCGCTTAGTTCTTGAAGCTATGGATCGGCGCAGGAATCCGTCCGCCGCGGTTTACAAATGCGTCACAGCTGAACTGGTTGACCGGCATAATCGGCGCATAGCCCAGCAGTCCGCCAAACTCAACGGTTTCGCCAACACCCTTACCGATAACGGGGATCAGGCGAACAGCGGTTGTCTTGTTATTGATCATACCGATCGCCATTTCATCCGCGATGATGCCGGAAATCGTGGTTGCCTTTGTGTCTCCGGGAATCGCGATCATGTCAAGGCCTACAGAGCAGACACAGGTCATCGCCTCGAGCTTTTCCAGTGTCAACGCACCTGCTGTCACCGCATCGATCATACCCTGGTCTTCACTGACCGGAATGAATGCCCCGCTCAAGCCGCCAACATAGGAAGATGCCATAACGCCGCCTTTTTTCACCTGATCATTTAACAGGGCAAGGGCTGCCGTCGTTCCAGGTGCACCGGCATGCTCCAGACCGATTTCACATAAAATATCTGCAACAGAGTCGCCGATTGCAGGCGTCGGAGCCAGCGAAAGATCGACAATACCGAAGGGAACCTTTAACCGCTTCGAAGCCTCTTTTGCCACCAGCTGACCGACTCTCGTAACCTTGAATGCGGTCTTTTTGATCGTCTCGCAGAGCACCTCAAAGCTCTCGCCGCGCACGGATTCCAGTGCAGTCTTTACAACGCCGGGACCGCTGACGCCGACATTGATGATACGGTCAGCCTCTGTCACGCCGTGGAACGCGCCCGCCATGAACGGATTATCGTCCGGCGCATTGCAGAATACCACCAGCTTTGCACAGCCTAAGGAATCCTGTTCCTTTGTGTACTCCGCCGTCTCTTTGATGATTTCGCCCAGCAGGCGGACAGCATCCATGTTGATACCGCAGCGGGTGGAACCGACGTTGACAGAGCTGCAGACATTTTCAGTTCTGGACAGTGCCATCGGAATCGAACGGATTAAAAGCTCATCCGCACGGGTCATGCCTTTATTCACCAACGCAGAATAACCGCCGATAAAGTTTACGCCTACCTCGTGGGCAGCTTTATCCATCACTTCTGCGATCTTTGCAAAATCCTCCGGCGTCTTACATGCGGCACCGCCGACCAGCGCAATTGGAGTCACGGAAATACGCTTGTTTACAATCGGCACGCCGAATTCCTGTGCAATCTCTTCGCCGGTCTTTACCAGATCCTTTGCGGATTCGGTAATCTTTTTATAAATTTTATCCAGACATGCGTTTAAATCCGAATCGATGCAGTCCAAAAGACTGATTCCCATCGTAATGGTGCGTACGTCCAGATTTTCCTTCTCCACCATGTTATTGGTTTCGGTTACTTCATAGATATTGATCATGCTATTTTCTCCATTTCGCAGATGTATTTGTCGTGATTGAGCCGTTTACCGCGCCATTTATGACCTTCTGTAGATGTGCGAATGTTTACCGCGCCATTCGCAAACTCGCATCTTCGATGCTCTCCGCGCTGGCTACGCCACCGCTACTTTTGCTCATGGATTGGCGCTTCCTTCGTACCTTCCTGCAAGCAGATTTTCATGCAAGCATGAAATCAGCTCACAGGAAGCCACGAGTAAACTGGTGTCTCAGATTCTGTGCATCTGGTCAAAAATTTCTTCCCGCTGGCATTTGATAATAACGCCAATAGTCTCTCCGAGCGCATCCAGCTCCTGCGCAATGGTTCCGAACTCCTTGGATACATTATTCATATCCACGATCATCATCATATTAAAATATCCCTGCACAATGGTCTGGGAAATATCCAGAATGTTGATGTTGTTATCTGCCAGATATGCGCATACTCTTGCAATAATTCCGACAGTGTCCTTCCCTACTACAGTGATAATGCTCTTCTTCATGCTTTTCTCCTCTCACAGTTCCTCATTTTTTAAAAACAGATCATCTCCGAAACCTCATTGCGCTTTGCCACCTGAATCGGGAAATCACCCCCATGATACGGATTATCCGCCAGGTCAATTTCCATCCGCACGGTCTCATATGCAAGCTCCGGCAGGTTGTTTTCCTGACTCAGATGTCCCAGGATCACTTTTTTCAGGTTATCATGCAGCACCCTGCTTAACAGTCTGCCCGAATTTTCATTCGAAAGGTGCCCGCGGTTTCCGAGTATCCGCTGCTTGAGATAATAGGGATAGCTCCCCACCTGCAGCATATTTACATCGTGATTTGCCTCCAGTAAAAGGACATCCATCCCCTTTAAGCATTCCACGGTGTAGTCATTATAAGTACCAAGGTCCGTACACACAGCAGCATGGCTGCTGCCATAAGAAAAACGATAGCCCACCGGATCTGCGGCATCGTGAGAAATACGCATCGGATTTACCGTCAGATCCTTAATTGTAAACGCTTCCTCTGCACAAATGGGATGAAAAAGCTCTTCCGGGATCTTTCCCACACTCTTCGTTTCCTGAATCGCGTCCGCAGTCTTTTCCGTCGTATAAATCGGAATTCCATATCGTCTGCTTAAAACACCAAGTCCGGCGATATGGTCAATATGTTCATGAGTGATCAAAATCGCATCAATATCCCGTCCTGTCAAACCAATATCGTTCAAGCCGTTTTCCACGCGCTTGCCGCTGATGCCTGCATCCACCAGCACATGGGTCTTATCCGTTCCCGCATAAATACAGTTTCCGCTGCTTCCGCTGGCAATACTGCATAATCTCATCTGCTCAGCCCTGCTTCCTTTAATCTTTCGTCTATCTGTCTGTAAGTATCCCCCAGGTCGGCACTATTGTCAATCACCACTTTACAGTGACATCGAAATTCTTCTTCCGAAAGCTGACTCGCAAAAATCTGTTCTACCTTTTCTTCGGAATATCCACGATCCTGCATCAGCCGCTTCCTGCGTACTTCTTTTTGTGCAAAAATGTACCATAGCTCATCCAGCAGCTCGCCATAGCCTTCCTCAATCAGGAGCGCCGCTTCCACAAAAAAGGCGTCGATTTTTCCAGCTTCGCGTTCGGCTTCGATCTCCTGCAAAATATAGGCTTTGACCGCCGGATGGATGACCGCATTGATCGCTTCCAGCAACTTATGGTCTGCAAAAATTTTCGCCGCCATTTTCTGCCGGTTGATCTGACCGTCCTCTTCCAGCGTGTCTGTTCCCAGAAGCCGGACGAGGGCGTTGTAGCAGGGATTTCCCGGCTCACGAACCTTATGCGCTGCTTCATCCGCCAGCAAAATCCGGCAGTTGCAGTGTGTCTGAATATATGCTAAAATCTTCGATTTTCCGGCACCAACCCCGCCGGTAATTCCTATTGTTTTCATCATTTCGTTCCTTTTATTCATGACAATAGAATGCTCGCAGAGCGTGCATTCTACTATTTCGCGTCATACCAGTTTTCGCCGGTATGCAGATCCACCTCCAGCGAAACGGAAAGCTCTGCCGCATGCTTCATCTTATCCTTTAAAAGCTCTGCCACCTCCGTAGCTTCCGCACGATCGGTCTCGATCAGCAGCTCGTCGTGAATCTGCAGACTGAGCCTGGAATTCAATTTCCTGCGATGCAGCTCTTCCCAGACATGGATCATCGCAAGCTTCATGATATCTGCCGCCGTACCCTGAATCGGAGAATTCATCGCCACGCGCTCGCCAAAGGAACGCTGCATAAAATTGCTGGATTTCAGCTCCGGAATCGGACGTCTGCGCCCGTAGAGCGTCGTCACATAACCGTTTTGCTTCGCATCCTCCACCTGTTTGTCCAGAAATGTCTTGACCTGCGGATAGGTTGCAAAATACTGTTCGATATAGGTTGCTGCCTCTTTCCGCGTGATGCTCAGATCCTGACTCAAGCCAAAGGAGCTGATGCCGTAAACGATACCGAAATTGACCGCCTTTGCATTGCGCCGCTGTAAGTCCGTGACTTCCTCAAACGGCGTATGGAACACCTTGGATGCCGTAATCCGATGGATATCCGCGTCACTTTTGTACGCCTCGATCAACTGCTCATCCCCGGAAATATGCGCGAGCACACGAAGCTCGATCTGGGAATAGTCCGCGTCCGTAAACAAGTAGTTGTCCTTTGGCACAAATACCTTGCGGATCAGCCGTCCCAGCTCTGTACGCATCGGAATATTCTGCAGATTCGGTTCCGTTGAAGAAATCCGTCCGGTCGCCGTGATCGTCTGATTGAAGGACGTATGGATTCTGCCGTCCTCCTCGATATAATCCGCCAGACCGTCCGCATAGGTCGATTTTAATTTCGTCAGCCCCCGATATTCCAGGATATCCGCAACAATCGAATTATCTGCTGCGAGCTTTTCCAGAATGTCTGCAGCGGTCGAATATCCGGTTTTGGTTTTCTTTCCGCCCTTTAAGCCCATCTTTTCAAACAAAATCTCTCCCAGCTGCTTCGGCGAATTGATATTAAATTCACAGCCTGCCGCTTCGTGGATTTTTGTTTCCAGCTCGTTAATCCGGTCCACCAGCGCATCACCGTATGCCTGCAGCTCCTGTCTGCGTACCAGCACGCCCTCTTTTTCCATCTCATAAAGCACACGGGATACCGGCATCTCAATTTCGTCAAACAGCTTCTGCATCCCGGCTTCTTCCAGTTTTTGGGAAAGCACCGGCACAGCCGCATAGCACACATACGCCAGTGTTCCAGCATATTCATAAAATTCTTCCGGTCTCTGCGCATATGCTTCCTTTAAAGAAAGCTTTTCAAACAGCTGCTTTCTCGTGCGGATCATGCGATCGAGCTGCTCCTTTGCAATGTCCTCCGGCTCATAATCGTTTTTGAGCGGATTTAACAGATACGCGGCAATCAAAACATCGAACAGCGTCTTTGTACCGCAGCTATCCTGGTCTTTTTCTCCATTGGACAAAAGCGCCGGATACGCTTTTTTGATTTCAAACGTAGAAAGGCCTATGCCCGCCAGATACAGATCGGAAAGCTGACTGCAAAGCCACTGCGCGGTCAAAAAGCCCTCCGCCGGAAGCACTGCGATCTTTTCTTCGCCCCAGCACAGCGCCAGTCCGCAAAACTCGGTTTCTTCTATTTTTCTGCACTTTTTCTGATCGGATAACACTGCAAAGCCACAGTGTCCCGCTTTTTTGACCGCCTCGAAAATCTCCTGTGCCTCTGCCAAATCGCTCGTCACATGAATTTTTGCCGTCAAGCTATCCTGCTTCGTCTCTTTCTGCTCGAATCGTCCAAGCAGATTTTTAAATTCCAACTTCCGGAACAGCTGATACGCATCCTCTGTATACAGCTCTCCCAGCCGCGCTTCATTCCAGTCAAGCACCACAGGACTGTCGATGCGGATCGTCGCAAGATCGAGACTCAGATATGCCAGATCTTTATTGGCGATCAGCGATTCTCGCACCGCTTTTTTCGTCACCTCTTCGACATGCGCATACAAATTGTCCAGCGTTTGAAACTGCTTTAACAGCTCGGAAGCCGTCTTTTCACCGACCTTGGGCACGCCGGGGATATTGTCCGCCGTATCGCCCATCAGCGCCTTTAATTCGATAAAGCCGGCAGGCGTCACGCCGTACTTTGCTTCGACGTCTGCTGCATAATAATCCTCGACCTCTGTCCGCGCGCCCTTGGTTTTCGGAATTCTGATTTTAATTTTGTCACTCGCGATCTGTAAAAGATCCCTGTCCCCGGAAACCAGGGATACATCCATCCCCTCTTTTTCCGCGCGCTTTGCAAGCGTCCCCAAAATGTCGTCCGCTTCCAGTCCGGGCTGCTCCATCGTCCGGATTCCCATGGCATGCAGCACCTGCTTCATCACAGGAACCTGCTCGTGCAGCTCCTGCGGCATCGGCTTTCTCGTCCCTTTATATTCCGGGTACATCTCGTGCCGGAACGTCGGCGCTTTCACGTCGAACGCGACCGTCAGATATTCCGGCTTCTCTTCCTCCAGAAGCTTGAATAAAATATTTAAAAAGCCATAGATCGCATTCGTGTGAAGCCCCTCGGAATTGGATAAATCCGGCACGCCATAGAAGGCGCGGTTCAAAATGCTGTGTCCGTCAATTAAAACCAGTTTTTCACTCATTTATAATACCACCATCGTCAAAATCATAGTCGCCGCCAGAATCGCCATCGCTTCTGTCGCATACAGCCCATGCTGTAAGGAACTCAGGATATGCAGATGTCGCTTCTCGGTGTCAATCCGCATGCGCAGCTCTCTGTTTAAATCGAACGTATCGCCGTTTTCCAGGCGCTGCATCCCGGTTGTCACCAGAAACTGTATGCTCAGCTCCTCAAGGCAGGAACTGCATCCATCCACATGATTTAAAAATTTCTTTTCCGTGCGGTTATCCAGTTCGTCCTTCAAAAACTGAGGAATCAGCTTTTCGGTCTGTTTGCAGTCCAGATCTGTCATATCACAGAGTCTCCTTTCATAAAACATCAGGGGCATCCCAGGCTGTGCCTAAAATGCCCCATTAGTATCTCATATTTTTTATAACATTGCAATTCCTTTACAATAGGTCTGTGCAACCGCATAATCGTCTTCCAAAACAACGATATCCGCATCGTAGCCGGCAGTTAATTTACCCTTCCGGTCATCTACCCGAAGAACACGGGCAGGGTTGATCGTGCAGGAATTTAAAGCTGCATCAAAGGGAACCATCGCCTCTTCCACAAGAATCCGCAGACCCTTGTTGATATTTAAGGTACTTCCGGCGATCGTATCGGTTCCTTTTAATCTTGCCAGACCGTCCTCTCCGATTTCAATCGGATGACCACCAAGCTCATAATTGCCGCCGGGCGGGCAGTGCTTTGCACGCAGGGAATCACTGATCATAATGGAATAATCTCTTCCTTTCGCGGTGAAGAAGTTATTCAGTGCAGCCAGATGGGAATGACAGCCGTCACAGATAATCTCACCGTAAATATCGCGGACACGCAGCGCGGTTCCGACCAATCCGGGCTTTCTGTGATGATAAGGCGTCATGCCATTGTATACATGTGTCATGCTCATCGCGCCATTGGCGATTCCCATCAGCGCCTGCTCATACGACGCGCTGGAATGTCCCATGCTGACTACTACACCGTTCTGGCTGCAGTATTTCGTCAACGCAAATTCCGGATCGTGCTCAGGAGCCATTGTGATGTATTTGATCATGCCATGTGCGGCTTCCTGATACATTTTAAACTGTTCTACGGTCGGTTTTGCAATCGCTTCCGGGGGCTGTGCACCCTTGTATTCCATATCCAGATAAGGCCCTTCGAAATGGATCCCCAGAATCTCTGCACCCTCGTAGCCTTCTTCCACAACCTTTGCGACATTTGCAACCGCTTTGGTCAGAACCTCCGGCATCTGCGTTACGGTTGTCGGAAGAATCGAGGTAACGCCTTCTTCCGGAATCCGTCTCATCCAGTCGCGCAGACCTTCCGGCTCGCCGTCATTGGTATCGAATCCATAAGCGCCATGCGTATGCACGTCTATAAAACCGGGAACAATCCGCTTATTGCCGTAATCCACATCTGCAGTCTTTGTCCCAAAAGGATATACGTTTACGATTTTTCCATCGGCTGTTTCCAGCTGAGCAGGAACAAACTGTCCTGCCAGCCAAACTCTTCTGCTCTGTAAAACCATGGTCTCCTGCCTCCTTCTTTGGCAAATCATACGTTCAGAAAGCCTCCTGCAGACAAACCTGCATCGGCTTTCTGATTTTTGACCCTGTTATCATTTTCAGCAACAGAATGCATTAAAGTGCGGACAGAGCGTCCTCATCTGCGATCAGAACAAAGTTCGGATGCAGCTGCAGAATAGAAGCCGGAACCTGAGGTGTAATCGGTCCAAAGAAGGATTTCTTTAAAATCTCTGCTTTATCTTTGCCGCTGACAACCATCAGGACGCATTTTGCACGCATGATTGTAGCAATACCCATGGTGTAAGCCTGACGCGGAACTTCATCGATAGAGTTGAAGAAACGCTTGTTTGCTTCGATGGTCATCTCTGTTAAATCTACGCAGTGAGTCTCTTTGTCGAACTCATCGTTAGGCTCGTTGAAGCCAATGTGTCCATCATGTCCAAGACCCAGCAGCTGCAGATCAACACCGCCCATGGATGCGATCACTTTATTGTATTCCTCGCAGGCTTTCTGGCTGTCAGGCTCTGTGCCGTCCGGCAGATGGGTGTTTGCAGGATCAATATTTACATGAGAGAACAGATTGTCATGCATGAAGTAGTAGTAGCTCTGCTCGTTCTCCTTGGGCAGGCCCTTGTACTCATCCAGGTTTACGCTTCTTACGTTGGAGAAATCGTAGTCGCCATTTTCATAGCCAGCTACCAGATTCTTGTAAGTGCCGATCGGTGTGGAACCGGTTGCCAGACCCAGTACGCAGTCAGGCTTGTTGATGATCAGTGCACCGATATAGTTTGCAGCTTTTCTGCTCATGTCGTTATAATCTTTGGTTTTGATAATTCTCATATCGCTTATTCTCCCGTTTCTGATAATATATTTTGTGCCGGAACCTCTCCGGCTACTCTATTCATTCTAATACATCCCGACTTTTTTCTCAATTGTTTTAAAAAAAATAATTGTCCCCGGTTTACTCATAAGATTATAGTTCACACGCGCCTGGGCTGTGTCGGGAAACCAAATGTGCAGATCCTGCGACTGTAAAACACCAGAAGGTATGCTTTACAAACATTCCGCTGTTTTGAAAAAGAATCGGAAGCCCCTCTTGCGAGGAGCCTCCGATGTGCCAGGTTTTTCGTGCCGCAGGGCACTGTCAATATTTAATTTCCTGTATCTATCGAATGGAGGGCTTTTCCCTTCGATAAGAATGTAAACGATAATTCCTGTACTGTAAAAATGTTTTACAGCATCTTCTGGATTTCGTCTGCTACAAACTGAACCTTGGTTCCGACGATAACCTGAACATTGTTCTTGTTGGGGCGGATAACGCCTGCAACGCCTGCAGATTTGATCTTCTTCTCGTCAACCTTGGTGTAATCCTTGATTTCGAAACGAAGTCTGGTAATGCAGTTATCCAGGCTGACAACGTTATCCTTGCCGCCGATACCTTCCAGCACGATCTCACCAACCTTGGTGTAGTCGTTATTTGCCAGAACAACCTGCTTTTCAGCTTCTGTATCATCATCCTCACGGCCGGGAGTCTTCAGATCAAACTTCACGATCGCGAAACGGAATACCAGATAGAATACAACGAATGCTGCAATGCCCAGAGGAATGATCATCCAGGTATTTGCTGCTGCCGGCAGGGATGCAGAGAACAGAAGGTCTGTTGCGCCTGCGGAGAAGGAGAAGCCTGCACGGAAGCCAACTAAAACAGTGATTACGGTGAAGATGCCGTACAGCAGAGCGTATACAACATACAGACCGGGTGCAAGGAACATGAATGCGAATTCAAAAGGCTCGGTAACGCCGCAGATGAATGCACACAGAGCTGCGGAACCAACCAGACCGATTGCAATTTTCTTCTTCGTGCTCTTTGCAGTCTGGATCATAGCCAGCGCTGCACCGGGAACACCAAACATCATACAAGGGAAGAAACCGGACATGTACATACCAAGGCTCCAGCTTACGTCTGCGCTGGTCTCACCTGCCCAGAAGTGGGACAGATCGCCAAGGCCGATGGTGTCAAACCAGAATACGTTGTTCAATGCATGATGCAGACCAACAGGGATCAGCAGACGGTTTAAGAATGCGTAGATACCTGCGCCTACAGCGTCAAGGCCTACAATGCCCTCACCAAGAGCTACCAGACCACCGAAGATCAGAGGCCATACAAACAGCAGCACTGCAGAAACAACGATGGAAATAACGCCTGCGATGATCGCTACACAACGTTTGCCAGAGAAGAATGCCAGCCAGTCAGGCAGCTTCGTGCTCTTAAACTTGTTGTAGCAGGTAGAACCGATCACACCAGCTAAAATACCGATGAAAGGGTTCGCGATTTTTCCAAATGCCAGCATAGCGCTTTCTTTTTCTGCCATAGAAGGCATGATGGTTGTAACCACACCTGTGGAAAGCAGAGTTGTCATCATCAGCCAGGAAGCCAGAGCTGCCAGGCCGCCGGTGCCGTCATTTTTATCGGACATGCCGACACCAACACCGATAACGAACAGGATCGCAATGTTATCGATCAAAGCTGCGCCTGCTTTTACCAGGAAAAATCCCAGTGTCTCAGCAAAGCCAACTACGTCACCACCCTGCATGGTGGACGGACAAAGTAAATAACCGATACCCATCAGGATACCGCAAATGGGAAGGCAAGCTACCGGAAGCATTAAAGCCTTACCAAGTTTCTGTAACCATTTCATAAAAGTTACCCCCTTCTTGTTTAATACAATGCAGATTCTTTCTGCACTGTGGTTTCCGCCCTGGCCGCGGATTTATTCATAAAGGTACACACCTTAACGAATACTTTGGAAAACTGTCAGCGTTATCGATTTATAAATTTTCTTTTAAAAACGCTTCCAGTGCTGCTGCGCAGGCTTCTTCATCCTCTCCTTCTACAGTAAAGGAAAGTGTATGCTCTTTCTTTGCGCCCAGCATCATCAGGGACATGATCTTCTTTGCATCTCCCTTTTTTGCGCCGCTTTCTACCGTAACGGTGCTTTTAAACTTTGCGGCTTCCTTTGCCAAAAGCCCTGCCGGTCTTGCATGAAGACCGAGTTCATCCTGAATTGTGTAAGAAAACTGTGTCATGTTCTGTTCCTCCTGTGGTCACTTCTTATTCTCTTTGCAGTGCCGCTTCAGAAATTTGTGTGCGGCATTGCTTTTATTCATGACAATAAAATGTTCGCGGAGCGTGCATTCTATTGTTTTCAGATTTCCCGAATCGCCTTGCGAAGCCCCAGCACATAGGTCGGGGAAACGGATAATTCGTCAATTCCCATATCCACAAAGGTCTTTGTCAGCGTTGTATCCGCTCCAAGTTCTCCGCAGATGCCGACCCATGCGCCGCCTTTATGACCGTTTTCGATCGTCATCTGGATCATCCGAAGCACTGCAGGATGATGGGAATCATAAATGGTATCAAGGCTCTGGTTCTGACGGTCGATCGCCAAAGTGTACTGCGTCAGGTCGTTTGTACCGATACTGAAGAAGGATACTTCCTTTGCCAGCTCTTCACTGATCATGACTGCTGCAGGTGTCTCTACCATAATGCCCAATTCAACCGGTGCAATCTCAATTCCTGCCGCTGTCAGCTCTGCCTTAACCTCTTCCACGATCTCTTTGATCCGAAGGATCTCTTTGACTGAGATGATCATCGGGAACATGATGGCTGCAGTACCATAAACAGACGCTCTGTAAATTGCACGGAGCTGTGTTTTAAACACATCAATCCGATCCAAACAGATACGGATCGCACGATAGCCCATCGCCGGATTTTCTTCTTTTGGAAGCTTGAAGTAATCCACCTGCTTGTCTGCTCCGATATCCAACGTACGGATGATAACCTTTTTGCCTTCCATCCGGCTCAATACTTCTTTATAAATTTCAAACTGCTCTTCCTCGGAAGGATAGTCTTCCCGTCCGAGATACAAAAATTCGCTTCTGAAAAGTCCGATACCGCCTGCATCATTTAAAAGCACCTTATCCACATCTTCCGGGCTTCCGATATTCGCATAAACGTTAATCTTTCGACCGTCTCTTGTCACATTATCGAGTCCGATCAGCTTTTCAAGCTCCGCACGTTCTCTGCCGCAGGCTTCCTTTTTCTGAACTAATTCCGCAAGCACAGACTCTTCCGGATCCAGATAAAGCTTTCCATCCAGACCATCTACAACTGCATCTATGCCGTGGTATTCTTTTAACAGCTCCACATCGGTCTGCACCAATGCCGGAATATTCATCGAACGTGCCAGAATCGCCGTATGGGAATTTGCTGAACCGTTGCGGGTTACAAATGCGAGAATCTTACTTTTATCGAGGGAAACAGTCTCACTCGGAGTCAGATCATCTGCCAGTAGGATCACCGGCTCCTCTGAAGCAATGCTGCCGTCCCCGATGCCTGCCAGGATACGGATCACACGCCCAGAAATATCTTTGACATCTGCACTGCGCGCTTTCATATACTCATCATCCATGGAAGCAAATACTGCTGCGAACTGCTCTCCTGTGGTATGCACTGCATATTCTGCATTGACCTTTTCGCTCCGGATCAGTCCGGTAATCGCATCAAGATAATCGCCATCATCCAGCATCATCTTATGCACATCAAAGATCATCGCCTGCTCTTCGCCTGCTTCTGCAAGCGCTTTTTCATATAAGTCATCCAACTGTCCGATGGCAGTCTCCTTAGCTGCTTCGAACCGGGCAACCTCTGCCTCTGCATCAGCAACCTGCTTCTGCTCCAGGACATATTCCTGCTTTTCATAAAGGTAAATTTTCCCGATCGCAATTCCCTTCAGAACGCTTTTCCCTTGACAAACTACCATTTCATCATCCTCTTTGAACATTTATTTTGCAGGATGCAGCTTCATAACCGCATCTGTTGTTTCCACGTCCTTGCCGGTAAAGGTTTCTACCTGCTCATATGCATCAGAATTGCAAATGATCATCGGTGTGATCGTTTCTCTTCCACTCGCTTTGATCTTGTCCAGGTCTGCAACGACAAGCAGATCGCCCTTTTTCACATCCTGACCCTCTTTTACCTTCTGTTCAAAGGGCTCACCTTTTAATTCTACAGTATCCAGACCGATATGGATCAGAATTTCTGCACCATCTGCAGTCGTAATGCCTACCGCATGACCGGTCGGAAATACGGTACTGATCTTGCCGTCTGCAGGAGCGTAAACATGTCCGTCCTGCGGGATCACAGCAATGCCCTTACCGAGGATTTCCTCAGCGAAGGTCGGATCCGGAACCTCCTTAATGCTGACACATTTCCCCTTCATCGGTGCTGTAAGCTCAATCCCTTTATCCTTTTTAAAACGATCAAAAAATCCCATTTTTCTTTCCTTCCTTTTTTTTGATATCTGCATATTTCAGCTGGACTGCGAGATAGATCACTTCCTCCTCCGTCATCTTGCAGGAAACCACGGATTCTATATAGTCTCTCATCGCTCTTGCCAGCTCATACTCATTTCTGTAATTTGCCCTGACAAATTCGTTAAAGCGAGCATCCTCTGTAATCCAGCCCTCTTTGTTCTGGATCAGCCGGTTCAGCATAAACTTCAGATTTGTGATCAACCGGTCCTCATAAACCAGGTCTTCCGGGAAATGGTAATCTGCCCGAATCATTCCGATCAGGTGACGGATTATCTCCGTCATAATCTGAGTATCTCTCAGGCGCATCCCGCCAAATTCGCTGTTGACCAGATGAAACGCGATCGATGCAGCCTCATCCTCCGGCAGTCTCACTTTGATCCGCTCCTCGATCAGATCAAGGGCATGACAGCCAATCTGAAATTCTTCCGGATAAAATCTGCGGATTTCACTGTAAAGCGCATTTTCAAACAGCATACCGTCCTTAAACCGTCTCAGTGCAAAATCGATATGGTCGGTCAGCGCAAGATAAACGTTTTGGTTAAGCTGCATGGAAAGATGACTCTTCGCATAGGAAATAATCTCATCTGAAACCTGAACGCATTCCATTGGCATATTGGCAAGCAGCTCCTGAAACCGTGCCTGTAAATCCGGACTTCCCAGATGAAAAATCTTCTCCACCTGCGCAGCCTTGATTTCCTGACCGCTTTTTTTCTGGAAGCCGATGCCCCTGCCCATCGCCACGATCTCCCGTCCCTGATCATCCAGCGCGGAGATCACATTGTTATTGATTACCTTTTCTATCCTCATGCCCCGCTCCTGAAATGCAGCCATGCGCAACAATCAACTGTCCGGTATCCCACATGGCCTTGCAGACTCTTTAGAAACAAAAAACCAAATTTTATAAACCAGTTCTGCAGAAATATATAATATCTGAAAAACTAATTTATAAAACTTGGTTTTGCCTGCCTGCCAGTAACAATCCAATTTATCTTATCGTGCTGTCGTACCAACTGACCTTAGTATACTGAACATCCATTCAGAAGTCAACCTTTATTTTTCATTTTGTCTTATTTTGTCCTTTTATTTTTTATTTTAGCATCCAGATTGCACAATCCGCCGGACCTTTCTTTTCCAGAAGTGTCCGGCGGAATCGTCATTTCTTCTTATTATATCCTATTTTCAGGACATCTCATTAAACAATTCTGATTTTTGTCCAACATCATGCTTCCATCAATGCTTCCATCTCGTCAAGCAGGCTGTCAAACAGCTTCAGTGCGCGGTGTACCGGCTCTGCGGTGCGCATATCAACGCCAGCGCCCTGCAGCAGGGAAATCGGATCTTTGGAGCAGCCGCCGGACAGGAAGTTTAAGTAATCCTTCACCGCAGGCTCGCCCTCGCTCAAAATCCGTTCAGACAGCGCCATCGCAGCGGAAAAGCCCGTCGAATACTGGAACACATAATAGTTGTAATAAAAATGCGGAATTCTCGCCCATTCGCGGTCGATTAAGTCATCCACAACAACCGCATCCCCATAATAGAATACGTTTAAGTCGTGGTAAATTTTGTTCAGGCCCTCTGCCGTTAAGCTGCCGCCGTTTTGTACCAGCTCGTTGATCTTTAACTCGAACTCTGCAAACATCGTCTGGCGGTACAGAGTCGTACGGAACTGCTCGAGGAAATAGTTGATCAGGTACGCTCTGGTCTTTTTGTCCTGCGTTTTTTTCAGCAGATGCTGCATCAGAAGCGACTCATTGCAGGTAGATGCGACTTCCGCAACAAAAATTACATACTCTCTGTCCACAGGCTCCTGATTTTTGGTGGAAAGATAGGAGTGCATCGCATGTCCCATCTCGTGCGCCAGCGTGAACTCGGAATCCAGCGTGCCCTTATAATTTAAAAGCACATACGGATGCACAATCTGTCCTGCGCTGTACGCACCGCCGCGCTTGCCTTTGTTTTCGTAAACGTCGATCCAGCGGCTTTCAAAGCCGTGCTTTAACACTTCCCCGTACTCTTTTCCGAGAACGGCAGTCGCATCCAGCACTTCCTCCTTCGCTTTTTCAAACGGAATCTTCACATCCGCATCCGCAACGAGGGAGGTGTAAAGATCGTACATATGAAGCTCATCCGTCTTCATCAGCTTTTTGCGCAGACGCATATAACGGTGCAGGATGCCGATGTCCTCATGAACGGCTTCGATCAGGTTATGATAGACTTCCACAGGCACGTTGGTCGCATCCAGCGAAGCGTGCAGGGCGTCCGGATATTTGCGCGCCTTTGCAAAGAATTTCAGCTGGCTGACCTGCGCGTTCAGCAGTCCTGCTGCCGTATTTAACACCTTGCCATAGCCGCCGTAAAGGGATTCAAACGCCGCTTTTCTCACATTTCGATCCGGGCTCTGCATCAGCGGGATAAAGCTTCCGCCGGTCACTTCCAGCTCTTCTTCGTTGCTGCCTTTTATCGGGTCAAAGGTCAGGTCTGCATTTACCAAAGACGAATAAACCGTTCCGGGCACCTGCGCCATCTCCCCTGCATCTGCCAGTATCTTTTCCAGCTCCGGCGATAAAATATGATCCTTGCATCTGCGCACTTCATTGATGCTTCTGCGATACTTTAACAGCTCCGGCTTTTCTGCATAAAATACTTCCAGCTTTTCCTCCGGAATGCTCAGAATTTCCGGGTCTGCAAAGGAAATCAGACCGCTGCATTCCACATATAAGCCCATCGCGCGCGCAGACAGCGTCTGTCCTGCCGCGTCCGCCGTATCCTGATCCTTGACGCGGGACGCATAACCGTAAATTTCGCTCAGCATGCAGTCGAGCTTTTCTGTCAGAACCGACCAGTCATACAGCGCCTGTGCGCTCTCACCCAGCCGTCCGGCATATTCTGCCGCTTCCTCTGCGACCTTTTTCGCCGCCGCAAAATCCTTTTCCCAGTCCTCTACAGTCGCATACATGTCCTCGATCGCCCAGGTGTCCTCTTTCTTTACCTGGCTGCGCATCGGAATCTTCTGATTTTCTTCCATGTCAAATCCCCTTTTCTGAAATCGTTTATTCCGTTTGAAAAAGTCTTACTTTTCCAAACGCCTGTGCCTATTATAAGGGACATGCGAAGAAACCGCAAGCGCTGTAGCGGCAAAGGACGTTTTGTGAATAAAACAATAGAATGCACGCTCTGCGAGCATTCTATTGTCATGAATCAAAAGATTTTCGAAAAGTAGAAACGTCCTCCTCACAGCTTTTTCAGAGAAATCTGCCATGCTGCGTAATCGGAATCCGCGCCCGGGAGCCGCAGTCCGCCACGCATCAGCGCAGCTCCTGTCAGCACCTGTTTTTGCATCCTGTCTTTTTTATCCCCTTTTAAATCTGTCAGGCTCACTTCATAGGAAGCATCGCTGCACAGTCCTCTCGGATAGACAAACTTCGCCGCGCAGTTGGTCTGCACATGCTGGTAAACCGCACTGATCAGCGCTTTGGATGCGTCCTTTGCTGCCATTTCCCATACGACACAGTTATTGTCCTGCGGACTTGTCAGACGAAAATAACTGCCATCCGAAATCAGGTCGTAATACTGCTTGAACACCTCGATCTGGCGCTTTACCTCGACCTTTTCTTCCTCCGTCATCTTGTTTAAATCCAACTCGTAGCCAAACGTGCCCGCCATCGCCACGCAGCCTCTTGTCGCAAGCGGCGTCACTCTGCCGGTCTGGTGGTTCGGCACTGCGGAAACATGCGCGCCCATTGTCGAAACCGGATAGCCAAACGATGTGCCGTACTGAATCTGCAGGCGCTCGATCGCATCCGTATCGTCGCTGCACCAGATCTGCGGGGAATAATAGAGCATCCCGGCATCAAACCGTCCGCCGCCTCCGCTGCAGCCCTCCAGTAAAAGGTGCGGATAGGCCGAAAGCATACCGTCCAGTACACGGTATAAGCCCAGCATGAACCGGTGCGCCATCTCGCCCTGCTTTTCGGCAGGCAGGGATGTAGAATATTTATCGCAGATGCTTCGATTGAAATCCCACTTCACATAGCTGATCGACGCGCTTGCAAGCACGCTGCAGAGCCGTTCCAGGATATAATCCTGTACATCTTTTCTGGAAAAATCAAGAATCATCTGATGTCTGCTCAGATTCGGCTTTCTGCCCGGAATCTTTACCGCCCAGTCAGGATGGGCCCGGTACAGATCGCTGTCCTCCGAAATGCATTCCGGCTCGAACCAGATACCGAACTTCATTCCAAGTCCAACAATACGGTCTCCCAGCTCCTTTAAGCTGCAGCCCAGCTTCTTTTCATTCGGGAACCAGTCTCCCAGACCGGAACGGTCGTCGTCACGCTTTCCAAACCATCCGTCGTCCATGACGAACAGCTCGACGCCAAGCTCTGCCGCATCCTTTGCGATCGAAACGAGCTTGTCCCCGGTAAAGTTAAAGTAAGTGCCCTCCCAGTTGTTAATCAACACCGGACGGCGCTTGTTTTTCCATTCGCCCCGGCAGATGTGCTCCCGGATGACCTGATGGAAATTATGGCTCAGCTTTCCAAAGCCCTCGGACGAGCAGCTCAAAATCACCTCCGGCGTATCAAAGCTCTCGCCCGGCTCCAGCGTCCACGCAAAGTCGTCCGGATGGATGCCGCAGATCAGACGGGTCTGATCGATCTGGTCTTTTTCTGTTTCCATTAAAAATTCGCCGCTGTATACAAAAGATACACCGTAGCAAAGCCCTTTTGTCTCGTTTGTATCCTTTTCACATACGACCGCAAACGGGTTGTAGTGATGGCTGGATGCGCCTCTCACACTGCCGATCGCAGAAATACCGTGCGCAATCGGAGTGCGCTGCAGGGTGCGCTCCATTGCATGCTTTCCATAAAAGGTCAGCCATTCATAGTCGCCGGACAGCCAGTCCAGACACATGCTGGCAGCCTTTAACAGGACAACTTTACCCATTGTCCGGTTCACAACTTTCACAGCCCTTGTAATGATGTCCAGCTCTTCCAGAACGCCATACTGTAAAAGCACTTCCAGTCCGCTTTCCGGATCCCGCAAAAGGATGCCAAGGGTTTCCGCTTCTGTTTCATCCGCATAAACAGCCGGCAAGCCCGGAATGCTGTATTTTCCTCTGGAAAGCTCATATCCGGCATAACAAAGCGTTACCGCCTGGCTCCCGTTTTCATTTCTGACGCGCAGGGCACTGATCCGGTAATCCCCCGTTCCGAAACAGCTGTACTCCTGCGGCGCAAGATCTGAGGAAAGTCTGTCGTCAGCACAGGACGCTTCATACGCATAGCCGGAAAATCCGCGGTCATCCGGCGGAATCCGGTAAGAAAGATCGGAATTGTCCGTCTTTTCCCCGTAATAGGTATGCAGCAGCATGCCGTAGGCATCCACTTTCATCTGATACGTCGTATTTTTGGTCTGCAGCGTAAAAGTACGCTGCTTTTCATCTGCATAAACTGCCATGGCAAATCCCCTCCTGTTTTTTCTTAAGGCAGAACGTCTATCGAATGTACCTTCTGCTCCGTTTCATGCCTGATTGTGCCATCGGTTTTTATTTTACCATATCCCGCCTTCTGTCTGCAATCCATCCTTTGATCCCTGCAAAAAAACTTTTTACAAATCCTTATGCTGTTTTTTCGAACTGGGAATTATACAGCTGCGCGTAAAATCCGCCCTTTGCAAGCAGTTCTTCGTGCGTGCCCTGCTCTGCAATATCTCCGTTCTTCATGACCAGAATCACATCCGCGTCCCGGATCGTCGAAAGTCGGTGGGCAATGACAAAGCTCGTTCTGCCCTTCATCAGGTTATTCATCGCTTTCTGGATCTGGATTTCTGTTCTCGTATCGACGGAGCTGGTCGCCTCGTCCAGAATCAAGATCGGATTGTCAGCAAGAATTGCACGTGCAATCGTCAAAAGCTGTTTCTGTCCCTGCGAAACGTTGGTCGCGTCTTCATTTAACTCCATCTGATAACCGCCCGGCAGCGTCCGGATGAAATGATCCGCATGTGCCGCTTTTGCCGCCGCGATGACTTCCTCATCTGTTGCATCCAGCCGTCCGTAACGGATATTTTCCATAATGGTTCCCTGGAACAGCCAGGTATCCTGCAGTACCATGCCAAACATTTCACGCAGCTGTCCTCTGTTGAAATTCCGGATATCGTGTCCATCCAGGCAGATTCTGCCGCTGTTTACGTCATAGAAACGCATCAGCAGCTTGACCATTGTCGTCTTTCCGGCGCCGGTCGGTCCAACAATCGCAACCATCTGCCCCGGTTTTACTTCACAGGAGAAATCCTGAATAACGATTTTATCCGGTGTATAGCCAAACCGTACATGCTCAAAGCTTACGGCACCGGTCAGATGATCCATTGATACCGGATGCTCAACGGTCTGCTCTTCCTCTTCCTCGTCCAGGAATTCAAAAACACGCTCTGCGGCAGCCGCTGCGGACTGCAGCATGTTTGAAACCTGTGCAATCTGTGTGATCGGCTGTGTGAAATTTTTCACATACTGGATAAACGCCTGGATATCGCCGACCTCGATCGTGCCGTTTACCGCCAGAACACTTCCCAGCACTGCAACCGCAACATAGCCGAGGTTTCCGACAAAGGTCATGATCGGCTGCATCAGACCGGAAATAAACTGGGATTTCCACGCGGATTCATACAGTCTGTCGTTTGTCCGTGAAAACGTTTCCTCCACCGCTTCTTCGCGGTTGAACGCCCGGATGACCATATGGCCGCTGTAGGTTTCCTCTACCTGTCCATTTATTTCACCGAGACAGCTCTGCTGCTCCACGAAATATTTCTGGGAATGTTTGACCACAAATCCGATCAAACCGCCGGAAATTGGCAGAATCACCAGTGCGATCAGCGTCATCAGAGGACTGATCGACAGCATCATAATCAACACGCCGATCATCGTCGCAATCGAGGTAATTAACTGGGTCACGCTTTGGTTTAAGCTCTGTCCCAGCGTATCGACATCGTTCGTGATTCTCGAAAGCACTTCTCCGACCGTTCTGGATTCGAAATATTTCATCGGCATCCGGTTGATTTTTTCGGAAATTTCCTTTCGCATCCGATAACACAGCTTCTGCGTCACGCCGGTCATCAGCCAGCCCTGAATGAAGTTAAACACTGCGCTGATACAGTAAATTCCAAGCAGCAGCAACAAAATCCTGCCGATTTTTTCAAAATCAATACCGCCGGTACCGCTCACCTTTGCGACCAGACCGTTGAACAGCTCTGTTGTCACCTTACTGAGCACTTTTGGTCCGATAACATTAAATACCGTACTTCCGATTGCAAATAAGATTACGACGCCGAGCACAATCCGATAGCTTCCAAGGTAGGCAAACAGCTTTTGGATCGTTCCCGTAAAATTCTTTGCCTTTTCCCCGGGCATCATTCCCCTGCCCGGTCCGTGTCCCATCATTGGACGCTTTTTATTTTGCTCCTGACTCATTCTGCCATGCCTCCTTTCAGCTCGCTTTCCGACAGCTGCGAGCGTGCAATTTCCTGATAGGCGCTGCAGTTTTTCATCAGCTCTTCATGGGTTCCTTTCCCAACGATTTTTCCATCCTCCAGAACGAGAATCTGCTCCGCATTCATGATTGTACTGATTCTCTGCGCAACGATCAGCACCGTCGCGTCCGCGGCCTGTTCGTGCAGCGCCTTTCGAAGCGCTGCGTCCGTTTTGTAATCCAACGCAGAAAAGCTGTCGTCAAACAGATATACCTTCGGATGCTTTGCAATGACCCTGGCAATCGCAAGACGCTGCTTCTGTCCACCGGACACGTTACTGCCTCCCTGCGCAACCGGACTATCATAGCCTTCCGGCTTTGCATCGATAAACTCGGTTGCCTGCGCTGTCTGCGCCGCTTCCTTCATCGTTTCGTCGCTGATTTCATCTTCTCCTGCGAGCTTGATATTGGAAGCGATCGTCCCGGAAAAGAGCACGCCCTTCTGGGGAACCAGTCCCATCACTTCCCGTAATTTATGCTGGCTCAAATTTCGGATGTCCACACCGTCCAGCGTAATTTTTCCTTCCGTCACATCGTAAAATCTCGGGATCAGCTGAATCAGCGTTGATTTGCCGCAGCCTGTGCTTCCGATTACAGCGGTCGTCTGTCCGGGTTTTGCCGTAAAGCTGATATGCTCCAGTACGTCCCCCTCTGCCCCGGGATATTTAAAGCTTACGTCCTCAAACCTCAGTTCTCCCCTGCACTGCGTCAGCTTTTCATCCTCCGTTTTTTTTGCATCCACAATGCTGCTGTCCGTCCGCAAAATTTCCTCAATTCGGTCTGCTGCCACACCTGCACGCGGAAGCATGACGGAAACCATCGTAATCATCAAAAAGGACATGACGATCTGCATCGTATAGGTCATAAACGCCATCATATCGCCAACCTGCAGGTTTCCGGCGTCGATTCCCTTTGCACCGAACCACACGATCATGACGGTAACGCAGTTCATAATCAGCATCATCGCCGGCATCATAAAGGTCATTACGCGGTTGGTGAACAGCTGCGTTTTCATCAGGTTCTGGTTCGCTTCATCAAACCGTTTTTCTTCGAATTTTTCTCTGGAAAATGCACGGATAACCGAAAGCCCAGTCAAAATTTCCCTGGAAACCAGGTTCATCCGGTCCACTAATTTCTGCATCAGCTTAAATTTCGGCATTGCAACGCTCACCAGGATCAGTACAACCGCCATAATGACCGCTACCGCAAGCCCAATGATCCACGCCATGCCCGTTTTTGTGCCAACCACCTTCAAAACACCGCCGATTCCGAGGATCGGGGCATAGCTTATCATCCGAAGCAGCATGACCGCGACCATCTGTACCTGCTGAATATCGTTCGTGCTTCTCGTAATCAGGGATGCTGTCGAAAACTGATGCATTTCTCCACTGGAAAACGACAACACTTTGCCAAATACCTGACCGCGCAGATTTTTACCGATCGATGCTGCAGCGCGGGACGCAAGGAAGCTGACTGCAATCGCGCACACTGCCATCAGCAGCGTAAAGCCGAGCATTTTTCCGCCCGTTTTTAAAAGATATGCGATCTGGATGCTGCCCGGGTCTTTCCCCAGCGCTTCATATTCCTCTTTCACAAATAAAATCGCCTTCTGGTTCAACAGGGAATCACTCATATCGCCCAGCTGGTCTGTGATCGTCTCCCGCAGCGAAAGCAGCTGCTCCTCGGAGAGAGAGCCGTTTTGCAGCGCTTGGAGAAGCTGAAGCTGCTCCTTGGTGGGCGCCGCTGCATCTGCTCCGTCATTCAGCGCGGTCTCCGCACTTTCGTCCATCGCAGACAGCATCACCATCGGCATCCGGAACGTATCGTTTAACGCTTCCAGATCCGCCGTTTTATTCGTTGTCCGCTCGTAAGTACCGTCCTCTGCCTGTTCATAGCAGGAAGCGGTCAGCTCTTTTTCCCCTTCTGTCATTAAATTCTGCAGGCTGCCCCAGGTCTCCTCCCGCATCCACTCGGGCGCAGCATAAGTGATACCGCCCTGCTGAATTCCGACGTCCACGATATCCGATGTATACTGCGGCAGTGCCAGATCACAGTACGCCTGCACGATCAGCAGAAGTACAATGGCCAGCACTGATTTTTTACATTGTTTTAAATAGCTCAGTAGCCGAAACATTTTCTGTTCTATTCCTCCATTCCATCCACATTCCTGAATGCTGCAATTTCTGTTTCCAGTACATCTCCGAACCGTTCCCACTGTTTAATCAGCTCACGGAATCTGCCTTCGCCCATTCTTTCTACAACTCGCTGGGCAAACACTTCCATGATGCAGTGTCCCTGATCTCTTCTTTCCTGTCCGGTCTCCGTCAGCGAAACATAGCTGCTTCTTCGGTCTTTCGGGTCAATACTGCGCACGCACAGCCCTTTTTCCTCCATGCCACGGAGCAGTCTGGAAAGTGCCGACGGTAATATTTCCATTTTTTTCTGCAGATCGGAAATCGCTGCGCCGTAAATTGCATCGTGCTGCGCACTCAGCTTATGAATCATCTCCAGCACTGCAAATTCCATATTTCCAACTCCGGGATGTAGTACAGAATAATCCATCCTCCGAAACCTGCACATGACATGCTCAAATTCTCTCTCCAGTTTTAACGCGTCATCCATTTCTCCTCCTGTATCAAAGCGCCTGCAGTGCAAAGAGCTCACCCCAAGCGCCGATTTTCCCTGTCTGCTTTTTTCATTAACATTGATAATATTTAACATTGTTAATTACGTTGGCCTATTCTACTCTTCTTTCTACAGAAATACAATAAAAATTCCATAAACTTTTCATAAAAAATCACACAATCTGCCTGCCTTGACTTTTTTTCTCTCCTATGCCACAATTTTTCTATCCGGCAGGCTAAAGCAGGCTCGTTTTTTTGCGGTCTGCCTCCGGGCAGCTTCCTTGCCCGGAATATTTTTTCTAATCTGAATCATCCTTACTATAACGGTTTTTCCGGGAAAGAGGTTCTTATGAAATTTTTTTCGTCCACTCACTATACGCCGCAGCAGCTGCAGAATATCGCGATCGATTTATTCTGCGACGTCCTCGGCAGCATTCTTTCTGCAATCGGCATCTATACCTTTGCAAAGCTCGCAAGCTTCGCGCCTGGCGGTATCTCCGGCGTCGCCCTGATTTTGAACCACCTATGGAACCTACCGATCGGTACAACCTCCCTCGTCATCAACATTCCCCTGATTTTGCTCAGTTACCGGATTGTCGGGCGTAAATTTATGATCAAATCCATCCGCACGATTCTGATCAATACCTTTTTTCTGGATTTCGTCTTTCCGCTCACGCCTGCCTATGACGGCAATCCTATGCTCGCTGCGCTTTTTTCCGGCGTATTTTTCGGCTGCGGTCTTGCGCTGATCTACATGAGAGGCTCGTCTACCGGCGGTACGGACTTCCTTACTATGTCCATCAAAGCGCTGCACCCGCACCTTTCTATCGGCGCTGTCACGATGGCAATCGACCTCGTCATCATCCTGATTGGCTGGCCGGTTTATGGTAATCCCGACGCAGTTTTATATGGACTTATTTCTACGTTTGTAACCTCCACCGTCATCGATAAAATCATGTACGGCACGAGCGCCGGAAAGCTCGCCATCATCATCACGACGCAGGGTCCTGCCATGGCAACGCATATCGACGAGGTCTGCGCAAGAGGATCGACGCTGATCCGCGCAAAAGGTTCTTATACCACGACCGAGCGCCAGGTACTGCTCTGTGCCTGCTCCAAGGCCGAAGCGTACAAGGTTCGCCGCGCCGCACATCAGACCGATCCGGACGCATTTGTCATGATTACGGAAACCAGCGAGGTCTTCGGAGAAGGCTTTATCGATCCAACCGATAACGTAAAAATACAATAGAATATACGAAAAGACCGCGCATTCTATTGTCAGAAATAAATCGGAGGCGAGGGCAGCAGCTGCCTTCGCCTCCTCAGAAAGAGAAAGGAACAGAACATCCCTATGAAATTTCCCAAATTTTTACCGGACGGCGGCACGATCGGCTTTGTCGCCCCTTCCTTTGGCTGTGCAACCTCCCCTTATCAGGAAACGTTTGAACACGCCCAGAAACGCTTCACCGAGCTTGGCTACCGGCTTGACCTCGGACCAAACTGCTATGAAAGCAGCGGCATCGGCATCAGCAACACCCCCGAAAAATGCGCGCAGGAGCTGATGGATTATTATGTAAAATCCGACAACGACTGTCTGATTTCCTGCGGAGGCGGCGAACTGATGTGCGAAATTCTTCCATATATGGATTTTGACCGCCTTGCGAAAGCCGATCCCAAATGGTACATGGGCTATTCCGACAACACGAATATGACCTATCTTCTCGCAACCCTTGCAGATACCGCCTCCATCTACGGTCCCTGCGCCGGCGCTTTTGGCATGGAGCTGTGGCATCCCGCTATTTCCGATGCCTTCCACCTGCTGACAGGGCGCGCACAGACCGTATCCGGCTACCCCCTCTGGGAAAAGGAAGCCTTAAAAGATGAAACGAATCCCCTTGCGCCCTATCATGTGACTGAGCCGCGCGTCCTGCGCTGCTACGGGACGGAGTATGCACAGAGGACTAACGGCACAACGCATTTGTACAACGACCAGTTAAACAGCGACCCGCAGCTTGCGGGCGGTAACCTACAGACAGGCGCTGTATCGCCAGCCTCTGCCCCAAGCTTTCACGTCTCCGGCAGACTCCTCGGCGGCTGCATGGATTGTCTCGTCAATCTGACCGGAACCCGTTTCGATAAAACGAAGGACTTTATCGAGCGCTACAAAGAGGATGGCATCATCTGGTTTCTTGAAGCCTGCGATTTGAACGTCTTCTCTATCCGCAGAGCCATGTGGCAAATGGAACAGGCTGGCTGGTTCGAACACGTCAAAGCCTTCCTGATCGGTCGCCCGCTGTGCTTCGGACAGGACATGATGGGCCTCGATCCATATCAGGCGGTACTGCCCGTCGCACTTTCCCACCATGTCCCGGTAATTATGGACGTCGATCTCGGACATCTTCCGCCAATGATGCCGCTGATCGTCGGCAGCCTCGCTGACGTGACCGTTTCCGGAAACGATATCCGAATCGACATGCAGCTGCGCTGACGATAAAACAGACCGAACGCGTTATTTCATGCCGGGCACACCTTAATTCCCGTATACCCGGATCACGCCGGACACTTCTTTTAACACCGACATGCCTTTTAAGATGCTGAGCGCATCGTTAAAATGTTTTTCCCGCACCGGGTCGGTGATGATGACAAGCTCTGCAACGCCGTCATGGCTGCGCTTCTGCACGACCTGCGCGATGCTCACGTCGTTATTGCCCAAAATCCCGGCAATGTTGGCGAGCGCGCCGGGCTTGTCCGTTACCTGAATCCGTAGGAAAAACCGACTGACCGTATCCTCTGCGGATTTCACCGGAAGATTCCGGTAGCAGCCATAACCGATCTTGCCGCAGGAATGGTGCAGGATGTTTCGCATCACGTCGATTACGTCGCCCATCACTGCGCTCGCTGTCGGCAGCTGTCCTGCGCCGCGCCCCATAAACATCGCGTCGTCGCAGGCTTCCCCGTGGATAAATACCGCATTGAACGAATCCCGGACAGTTGAAAGCGGATGCTGCTCCGGCAAAAGCATCGGATGTACTTTAACCTCTACGCCGCCTTCTGTCAGCCTCGTCATGCCGATCAGCTTGATCACATAGCCAAATTCCTTCGCATAGCGGATATCCTCCGCCGTGATGTGTGTAATACCTTCGGTATACACCTGGGAAAAGGTCACGTTGGAGTTAAACGCGATCGATGCCATAATCGCCACCTTGCGTCCTGCATCGTAGCCTTCCACATCCGCAGTCGGATCGCTCTCTGCATAGCCGAGCTTTGTCGCAAGGGCAAGTGCCTCTTCGTAGCCCATCCCATCCTCCGTCATCCGCGTCAGGATATAGTTGGTCGTCCCGTTGACAATGCCCATCACTTCTGTCAGTTCGCTGGCTACCAGGCTCTGGCGCAGCGGACGGATGATCGGAATTGCACCTGCAACCGCCGCTTCGAAATGCAGGTCACATTTTCCGGCTTCCGCCGCATCGAACAGCTGTTCTCCATATTCTGCGAGCAAATCCTTATTCGCCGTTACAACCTGTTTGCCTGCGCGGAGCGCTTCCTCCAGCCAGGTCAGCGCCGGTCGAATTCCTCCCATCACCTCAATTACGATTTCGATCTGGGGATCGTTTAAAATCTCGTCCCAACGATCTATCAGAAGCTCAGACGGAATGCCTTCCCGCGCTTTTGTCGTATCACGCACCAGAATTTTATCCACCACCAGGCGCGCGCCCGTTTTGGAAATGATCTCTTCCTCCAGATCCTTTACCAGTTTATAAACGCCGCTGCCCACGGTTCCTGCCCCAAGCAGTGCTGCATGAATGATTCTCTCCTGTCCCATCACCATTTCCTCCATCTCTATCAAAATTCCTCTGCAATGCAATCTTCGTAGAGCATTTTTATCGTATAGAAAGGAAGTTGCCTATACGATAAAAAAAACAGGGAACAGGTATTGACTGCCTGTTCCCCTATTCCAAACTGCGGGTTCGCAGTCTGGGCATATTTTTACTTTAAGCTGGAAATTACATCCGCAACAGATTTGCCGGACTCCTTGATCGCTGCATACAGAGTCTGCAGATCAGCCTGTTCTTTTACTTTAGCAAGTTCCTTTTTTCGTGTCTTGAGTGCCTTTAAAGTTTCCTCCGTTTTGGAAATTTCGCTGTCCAGGTAGGTCAGTTCTTCTTCATAGGTCATGTTTTTCTTTCTTCTTGCCATAGTTGACGCATCCTCCAATGAAATAATTTCATATAAAAAGGATAGCACGAAAAAAACAGGATGTCCAGCATATCCTTTCTATTTCAGATCGTTTGTGTGATGCCGTTTGTCTGTGCTCGCTATTTTGCAAAGCATACCTAAGCTGTTTTACAGCTGCTTACCGGTCAGCATCTCATATGCCTGCAGATATTTTGCAATCGTCTTGTCTACGATCTCCTGAGGCAGTGTCCAGTCGTTATCCGGGTTGGCTTTGAGCCAGTCGCGGGCAAACTGCTTGTCAAAAGAAGGCTGAGAATGTCCGGGTTCATAGCCTTCCGCAGGCCAGAAACGGGAGCTGTCTGGTGTCAGCATTTCATCGCCGATCACCATGTTGCCATCCTCGTCCAGACCAAACTCAAACTTGGTATCCGCAATGATGATACCCTTGCTCAGTGCGTACTCTGCACATTTCTTGTACAGGGCGATGGTGTTGTCACGAAGCTGTTCTGCAAGCTCCTGCCCTCTGCCAGGGAAATATTTTTCCAGATGCGTAACGCTCTGCTCAAAGGAAATATTTTCGTCGTGATCGCCGATTTCCGCTTTGGTGGAGGGAGTGTAAATAGGCTCAGGCAGCTTATCGGATTCTTTTAAGCCCTCCGGCAGACGAATGCCGCATACCGTGCCGTTTTCCTTGTAGCTTGCCCAACCACTGCCGGTGATATAGCCGCGCACGATGCATTCAATGGGAAGCATCTGAAGCTTTTTACACATCATGGACTTGCCTTCATACTTCTCCTGCTGGAAAAACTCCGGCATATCCTTGGTATCTACAGAAATCATGTGGTTAGGAAGAATATCCTGTGTCATATCGAACCAGAACTTGGACATCTGAGTCAGGACGGTTCCCTTTTTCGTTACCTCATTATGTAAGATCACATCAAAACAGCTGATACGGTCTGTGGCAACCATAATCAGGCTTTCGCCGTTGTCATAAATCTCACGAACTTTTCCTTCTTTGATCGGTTTTAATTCCTGCATGTTTTTCTCCTCATCTTCGCATGTGCGTCATTTTTTCAATGCAAAGTAAAAGTAACACCATCTACACGGCATTGTCAAGATGCTGCGAAATGAAAACCGAAAATTAAACTCATTTTTCCCTTGAAATCGCAATCTCTTTATGGTAAAATCTTTTTTGTTGCAGGAGTTTTACGCACATCAGCCGGCGTGGCGGAATGGCAGACGCGGCAGACTCAAAATCTGTTTATGGTGACATAGTACGGGTTCAAGTCCCGTCGCCGGCACGAAAACCCGAAGTTTTTATAACTTCGGGTTTTTTTCTATCGGATCAAAAAGTAGGTTCGATGTAACTAACTTTTTTTATTTCTGGAGGATAAACAAATGATAACACCCATCATCCTGTTTCTCGTCGGACTGGTTCTGCTGATTAAGGGCGGCGACTGGTTTGTGGACGGTGCAACAGGCATCGCTCACAAGTTCCATGTCCCGGATCTGTTAATCGGCGCAACTGTCGTTTCCATCGGCACTACCCTGCCGGAGGTCATGGTTTCCGCCACCTCTGCAGTCAACGGCCATGGTGAAATCGCCTACGGAAACGCCATCGGTTCCATCATCTGCAATACGGCGCTGATCGCGGCAATTTCCATCGCAGTCAAGCCGTCCCGCGTGGATAAAAAGACACTCACCATTCCGGTTATTTTCTTTTATGTATCCACCGCACTCTACCTGTTTACCGCCTACGTTACCAAGCGCTTCGATCGCGTAACCGGTGTGCTGCTTCTGCTGATTTTCGTCACATATATCGGCATTCAGGTCTATCAGGCGATGCACGGCAAGAACCCTGAGGCTGCAGCAGCGGACGCTGAGGTCGCAGCGGCAGAGGCCGACACCGCTTCTAATTCGACCGGAAAGGATCTTCTTTTACTGGTCATCGGTGCTGCTTTTATCGCAATCGGCGCAAACCTGCTAGTTGATAATGGCATCATCATCGCCGGACTGTTGGGCGTTCCCGAATCCGTTATCGCCCTCACCTTTGTTGCTCTAGGCACCTCCCTGCCGGAGCTTGTTACCGCAATCACCTCTCTGCGCAAAGGACACGGTCTGTTATCCCTCGGCAACATCATCGGCGCAAACCTGTTTAACCTCGTTTTGGTAAGTGGTGTTTCGATCCTGTTATCTCCCTTCGATCTGCCTAACAGCAAGCAGATCGGCGCTTATAACGCATCCCTCGTTGTAGATATTCCTGTCATGCTCGGCGTTATGCTGATCCTAACGATTCCTCCGCTCATCAAAGGCAGAATGACACGCCTGCAGGGTATTATTCTGCTTGCTATTTACGCGGCATTCTGCATATTCCAGTTCGCACTGTAAAACAGGCTGCGCCGCTGGCGATCCCATTTTAGCAACAGATGAGATTGTCACCCTGCAGACAATATTTTTCTCTGACATTTCATAAAAACGCCCGAACCGGTTCGGATCCTTTCATCCGTCCAGTTCGGGCATTTTTTCATTCTATTGCATGTTTCCTCAATTGTGCGTCCTTTCCCAGTCCGCATCAGGCTTTATTTTTCAAATTTCAGATTTGTATAACTAAAATCTCAACTTTCCTTATTTTATGCGACTTGGCGGTATGC